>Ga0194133_10000032_pt1 | contig 259759 bp, 228 predicted proteins | sample TA2KigOf40mmetaG_FD_155448 | JGI IMG/M metagenome (GOLD analysis project Ga0194133, IMG submission 155448) | Freshwater microbial communities from Lake Tanganyika, Tanzania - TA2015055 Kigoma Offshore 40m | ecosystem: Environmental > Aquatic > Freshwater > Lake | place: Tanzania: Lake... | reverse complement strand
TCGCCGCACGGCCGGCAGCGCTACCCGATCGGCCGTGGGAGAAGATCACCACGGGCCAGGGACCGCTGGCGCCGGTGTTGTGAGCCGGCGCAGGTTTAAACGTATACACCGGTATTTGAACGTCAGACTTCGCATAAGACGAAGCCTTGACGATGATGTTGGAGGTTTCAACTTGGGGGACAGCAGGAGAGCTGCCTTGTGCGCTCGAGTGAGCGCCCCACAGCCAGCAGACCGCCATGCAAAGTGACTTAGCGCTTGGGTTCACGGGACCATCTTCCACGGCTTGGCTCGGTGGTCATAGATCAAGTCGTACGCGCTCAGTTGGGCTGCAAGCGCAGAAACGCATAAGAGCATAAGTCTCCAATTTCAATTGGATCCCAGGGTGGGGAGCTTGCGGCGGAATGACCAGCTGACTTCATCCCGCCATGTAAACGCCGGGTTGCTTTGCTCGCGGCTCACCCGTATCGTATGCCTTCCACTGTTCTGGAGGGAATGGCTCATGTGTAAGTATTCGATGATCGGCGTCGCGCTGGCGTGGTGCGTGGCCCTGGTTCCGGCGCATGCCCAGCCGGTTGTGGACAATGCCTTTGTGCAGGCGGCAATCCAGCGCGGCGCCCAGATCTGGGATGTGCGTGGCGAGCGTGATTTCATCAAGGGGCACTTGCCGGGGGCGTTGAACATTGGCGATGCGGCTGCCGTGCTGCGCGATCCCAATGCCGAAGATTTCCTGGCCACTGAGCGGGTGGCGCAGATCTTGGGCGGCGGTGGTATTGACCCGAGCCGTGAAACCGTGGTCTATGGCGCGCGCGGCACCTGGAATGCCTATTTCGGCCGCTACGCCCTGCGCTACTTCGGTGGTACCCAGGTGACGGTGCTGCACGATGGCATCGAGGGCTGGCAGGCCGCTGGCCTGCCGCTGGCCAGCGGCGCCGCTCAGCCCAGGCCGGTCAAGCTCACGCTTACGGTCAACCCCACGCTGGCGGTGAGCACGCAGGACGTGCTCAACCGGCTGAACAGACCGGAGGTGCAGATCGTCGATGCGCGTACCCCCAAGGAGTTTGCCGGTGAGGATATCCGCGCCCTGCGCGGTGGCCACATCCCAGGCGCGGTCAACATCCCCTATGAGCAGAACTGGGTAGACCCCGACACCTTGAACAAACTCGCGCGCAGGCAGGTCAACGACACGCGTGGCATGGCGCTGAAGGCGACAACCGATCTCAAGGCGCTTTATGCCGCGCTCGATCCGGACAAGGAAACGGTGGTCTATTGCCAGTCGGGTGCGCGCGCCGCCGAGACGGCCGGCGTGCTGGAGCAACTCGGGTTTAGGAACGTCAAGGTCTATGACGCATCCTGGCTGGGCTATGGCAACAAGCTGGATGCGCCAGCAAATAACGCCACGGTTTTCAATATCGGCGCGCTCAACGGGCGCCTGGCCTCCATGCAGGCGCGCATCGTGGCGCTTGAAGACGAGCTGGATGCCGCAAAGAAGAAGCTGGCGAACAGATAGGTGGAATTGCGCCTGAATCTCGGGCGTCTCCTGTGGGGTGCACCGCCGCGCCTAGGCATCAGCATATTGATGATCGACGGCACTACAGCAACTTGGAGTCCGTGAAAGCCATTGATCAGCTGCGCGGCAAAGAGACTCACATGTTGATCATTGCGGGTGCGGTCATTGATAGCGCCTACGACGCTGAATACAAGAAGAACGTAGGGCAGCAGCGAAAGAGGCAGCCCATCTAAGGAAAACAATCATCGTATTGATGATGAACGGGCTTCCCCTTGGTGACTGGTTCGCTGTAAACAGTGACTGGGTGATGAGGCAGGGCTGGGGTATCAGTCCAGTGGTTTGATGTCCAACTCCTGGGCTAGCCGAACCCAGCGGGCTGCATCATCCTCAAGCTTGGCCTTCATGGCAACAGGGCCAGGCACTGCCACCTCTAGTGCCATTGCGGCCAGTCGTTCGCGAACATCGGGCATTCGCAGCACCTCCTCCATGGCCGCGCTGAGCCTATCGACAACTCCTTTGGGTATGAAGGCTGGGCCCACGAGGCCAAACCATTGTTCGTAGTCCATACCCTGGATGCCCAACTCGGCGAAGGTCGGAACTTCTGGAAACTCAGGGTTGCGCTTGGCACCGGTCACCGCCAGAGCCCTGAGCTTGCCTGCGCGGATATGGCTGCCTGCGCTGGCCATGGTCGTGATCATGACCTGAACCTGCCCGCTCATCAGATCGATCATTGCGGGTGAAGATCCTCGATAAGGCACGCTGATGAAGTTCACGCCAGAGCGTGCCTTGAACAAATCCACCACCACGCTGCCTGTACCGGCAATGGCCACAGTCAGCTTTCCGGGCTGGGCGCGGGCGTAAGCGATCGCCTCGCGCGCAGTCCGCTGCTCAAGCCCGGGGCCGGCCACGAGAAAGGCCGGCGAGCGCCCGATGAGCGAGATCGGTGTGAAATCGCGTACAGCGTCGTAAGGCATCTTGCGCGTGTAGATCGGCGTACTGGTGTGAAAAACATCCACCAACACCAATGAATAGCCGTCGGCGGCAGCCTTTGCCACAAAGTCAGTGCCGATCACGCCGCCCGCACCCGCCCTGTTGTCGACCACCACGGTCTGTTTGAGCAGCAGCGAGAGCTTGTCGGCCACCTGGCGGCCAATGCCGTCTGAGCTTCCGCCTGCCGGAAAGGGGATCACCAATCGAATAGGCCGATTGGGGTAGTCTGGCTGCGCTTGCGCGGGCCACGATAAGAGACTTAGGGATAAGCCCAAAGTGGTGCGGCGATCGATCATGAAGAGCTCCCGTAGACGATTCAATGATGCCATCATCCGAGACGCGGGTAGGCCTGCAAACGATTGGCTACCCCTCAGGCGTTTTGCGGCGTAACTTACCCGGGTAGAGCACTGCGTTTGCAATGTCAAGGCCGGAGGTTTGAATCCCCTTACCCCAACTCCCATCCACCGCCGGCTGCGGGCACCGCGCGTTGCCGCGGCTTGTCGATGCAGGAGGCCGCGATGAAAGGCCTGCGCTAACTGATTATCATCACAGGCTGTTGCGTGTCTTGGGCGACCTAAGGCCTTAAACCGGCTTCGCTTTCGCTGATCATGACCCCTGAAGAGCGCGCCACATCGATCGACAAATACCGCCGGCGCGCTGCCGGCTACAACCGTTCGGCGCAGCACACCATGGCCTTGCGCCGGCGCGTGATCGACCTGCTGCAACTATGCCCTGGTGAGGTGGTGCTGGATGTGGGTGCTGGCACCGGACTGAGCTACGAGTGGCTACTGCAGGCGGTACGACCGGTTGTAGGTTCGGGGACAGGTCGCGTGCTGGCTTTCGAGCAAAGCCCCGAAATGTTCGCGCAGGCGCACGCGCGGGCGGTCGCTCACGGCTGGCGCACCGAGGGCGCCGACGCATCACTGTGGCATGTGTGCGCATCGGCGCACGAGGTGCTATTGCCCTGCGCACCCGACGCCATACTGTTTAACTACGTCCACGACATCCTGCGCTCCCGGCAGGCACTTGCACATCTGCTGGTGCAGGCCAGGCCCGGCGCCCGCGTGGCGGTGGCCGGGATAAAGTTCTTTCCGTGGTGGGCCGGGCCGCTGAACCTTTTGCCCTGGTTGAAGAACTGGCCCTACAACACCAGGGCTGGCGAGTTGTGGCGGCCGTGGGACCATCTACAGCAGCATTGCGCGTCATGGACGGTGCAAAGCGTTCATGCTGGCATGGGCTATGTGGCGTGGGGTCGGCTGCGCGATGAGCGCGCAGCCTCAGGTGCAGCCTCGGGCTAGCGGTCTCGGAGCATCAGCGGAACCCGCACTGGTCATGAATTGCAACAAGCTGGCGCATCGCATCTGGGAACAGGCAGAGCTGGTCAAGGCGCAACAGGCAGGTACGCAGTTCGCACCCACTCGATTCCGCACTTTCGTGGAACACGACACGGGCTTGCGGCGTCAGGTGGAAATGCCCAAGCGGGTCAAGCCCTGGTGGTTCACCGCAGAGAACGGCAAGCTGGCGCTGCATGTTCGCTACGGCAGTCGGGCACTGGAACTGGCCAAAGGCAAGTTCGCCATTGAGGTCGCGTCTGATTGGGACCTTGCTGCCACGCTGGAGCTGATCTGAGTAGCTGTCTTAGCGGGAGGGATACTCCATGATGACTGCGTTTCACTCGATCGAACATGGACCACACCTTCTCTTCCGCGCTCGTGCTGATGCTCCTGGTGCTCGACCCTCTGGGAAACCTGCCCGTATTCATTTCCGTCATGCGCGGAATTCCGCCCGATCGACGCACTCGTGTGGCCTTGCGAGAGGGGTCGATTGCGTTTCTGGTCCTTCTGGGTTTCATGCTCGGCGGCCAGGGGTTCCTGCAAGTCATGGGCCTGTCGGAGAGGTCCCTGGAGGTGGCCGGCGGCGTGATTCTGCTGGTGATCGCCATGCGGATGGTGTTCGGCAGCACATCGGATTTGTACGACAGCGAGTCATCGGTCCACCGTGAGCCGATGATTTTCCCGCTAGCAATTCCCATGTTGGCGGGGCCTTCAGCCATGGCCACTGTTCTTCTCTTGGCTTCGCGTCATCCCGACAAGCTGAGCCAATGGGCCGCAGCACTCACCGTGGCCATGTTGGCCAGTACCTTGGTTTTGCTGCTGGCTGACCGCATACGTCGCTTATTGGGCGATGCGGTGGTCTCAGCCATGGAAAAGTTGATGGGTCTGATACTGACCGCCATCGCGATCGAGATGCTACTGGCTGGTGTGAAGCGCTACTTTGCTGATGTGTAGGTCCCCGAGAGCTCTGGGCCCCCATGGAGGCTCAGCGATTGGCTTGATGGACGGCCGTGATGGTTGGGGCGACCTCTCGCCGTGAGCGTGTGGAATGCCCTGCTACAGTAATAGGTTCAGCGGGGTGTAGCTTAGCCTGGTAGAGCGCTACGTTCGGGACGTAGAGGCCGGAGGTTCGAATCCTCTCACCCCGACCACCGTCCACCGCCGGCCACGAGCAGCTTGCGCTGCCGCGGCTTGTCGATGAAGGAGGCCGCGATGAGGGGCCTGAGCCGATACGCCCTGGTGGGCCTGGTGGCCACGGCAGCCCACTACGCGCTGCTGGTGTTGTTGGTGGAGTGGGCGGCTGCGCCGCCCGGGCCTGCCGCACTCCTGGGCGCCTTTGTGGGTGCTGGGGTGGCCTACTTGGGTAACCGCAGCTATACCTTTTCCAACACCGAAATGCCCCATGGGCAATCGGCGCTGCGCTTTGCGGCCATTGCCGGCCTAGGTGCCGTGGCCAACGCTGCGGTGGTGGGCGGAGGGGTGGCACTGGGCCTGCACTACCTGCTGGCGCAGGTGATTGCCACCGCCTTGGTCGTGTTGGCCACCTACCACCTCAACCGGATTTGGACCTTCGGCCCGCCCCCACCGTAACGACCACGCATGCGGGCACGTGCGAAAGCCGCTCGCGTACCATCTGCAAATGACCGACCCCCTGGGCACAAAGCCGGCCTGCCTGCTGACGGTGGTGATACCCCTGCTCAATGAGCAGGAGGTCTTGCCCGAGCTGCACGCACGGCTGAAGGCCGCCACGGCTGGCCTGCAAGCGCCAGTGGAGTTGCTGTTCGTGGACGATGGCAGCACCGACCATTCGGCTGCAGTGCTGCAGGGCCTGGCGGCCCAAGATCCCCAGGTTGGGGTGATCCGCTTTTCGCGCAACTTCGGCAAGGAACAGGCCATGAGTGCGGGCCTGCAGGCCGCGCGGGGTGAAGCGGTGGTGATCCTGGACGCCGACCTGCAACACCCGCCGGAGCACATCCCTGAGATGGTGACGGCATGGCGTGCGGGCGCGGACATTGTCAACATGAAGCGACGCAGCCGGCGCGACGAATCTTGGACCAAGCGCCGTGCCGCAGGCGCCTTCTACCGGCTCATCAACCGGCTGAGCGACACGCCGATTCCGGCGGACATCGGGGACTTTCGGCTGCTCAGCCGCCGCGCGGTGCAGGCCTTGAACCGCATGCCCGAGCGCAACCGCTTCATGAAGGGGCTGTTCGCCTGGATCGGCTTTCCGCAGGTGACCCTGGAATACGATGTAGCCGAACGCGCCGGCGGCGCCACCAAGTGGAGCCCGCACCAGCTCACCCGCTTGGCAGTGGAAGGTATCACCGCCTTTTCGATCCAGCCCCTAAAGTTCGCCACCAAGCTAGGCCTGTTGACGGCCCTGCTCGCGGTAGGCTTGGGCCTGTTCTACCTGGTGCGTGCCTTGCTGTTGGGTGACCCGGTTCCGGGCTTTCCCACGCTGATCGTGGTGATCCTGATGTTGGGAGGCATGCAGCTGATGGCCATCGGCCTGCTGGGTGAGTACCTGGGGCGCTTGTGGCTGGAATCCAAGCAGCGGCCGCTGTACATCGTGCAAGACCACTGGCCTGCGCGGCAATTCGAAGCATCCGCCCAGGAAGGCCCATGAGCCCTTGGGGCCGCACCCTGTGGCTGGCCATCGGCGCGGCGGTGCTGCTGCGCCTGTTCTTGCTGGCGTGGATGCCCCTGACCGACCCCGCAGAGGGCCGCTACGGCGAAATCGGCCGCAAGATGGCGGAGCTGGGTGACTGGGTCACTCCATGGCATCAGTACGGTGTGCCCTTTTGGGGCAAGCCGCCCTTGTCGTTTTGGATGACCGCGCTCAGCCTCAAGGGCTTGGGCGTCCACGAGTTCGCTGCGCGCTGGCCCCACTTTCTGGCTGGCGTGGCCACAGCCTGGTGTGTGTGGAATGTGGCACGGGTGCGCACGGCGCATGAAGGGGCCATCGCGGTTGGGGTGTTGGGCACGGCCTTGTTGTTCTTCTTGAGCAGCGGCGCGGTGATGACCGATGCCGCCCTGGTGTTGGGCACCACCGTGGCCACCACCGGCGCCTGGTTTGCCCTGAGCAGTGAAGACCCGGTACAACGTCAGCGCCAAGCCTGGTGGGCCTTTATCGGCGCGGCCCTGGGTATTCTGGCCAAAGGCCCTTTGGCCTTGGTGCTGGTGGGCACACCACTGCTGTTGTGGGCTGCCTGGTGCGGGCGCTGGCGCGCCTTGTGGCAGGCGCTGCCATGGGTCCGGGGACTGCTGTTGATGTTAGCCGTGAGCGGCCCTTGGTACCTGGCCGCAGAAATGAAGACGCCTGGCTTCTTCGAATACTTCTTCGTGGGCGAACACTTTCACCGCTTTGCCACACCGGGTTGGGCGGGCGACTTGTATGGCAAGGCACACCACGAGCCCTTGGGCATGATTTGGGTGTTTGCCGCAGGCGCTTGCATGCCCTGGACGCTGCTGCTGCCCGCTTGGGCTCTGTGGCGCTGGCGCCGCAAGCCTAGCCAGCCCGATGGGGCAAAGATGCCACCACAGGGGCCTTGGTCACTGAGCGATCGCGAAACCGCGCGATTCGTGGGCCTGTGGGCAGTGGTGCCGCTCTTGTTCTTCACCGCATCGAGCAACATCATTTGGACCTATGTGCTGCCGGCCATGCCGGGCTTGGCCTGGTGGGCTGCAAGGCACTTGGGCCGCGACGGCGAGGGGGGCTTGCGTTGGGCCACCGCCGGGGTGGTGGTGGCGGTGCTGGCCTGGGGCGGCTTGGCCTGGGCAAGCCACCACAACGGCCGCCTGGAGCGCTCGTCGGCCAAGGGCCTGGTGGCAGCTTGCGAGGCGGCCTGGGCTCGGCACGCGCCAGACGGCCTGCTGGGGAAGGCTCAGGGGCAGGCCATGGGCGCTACAGGCGCTGCAAACGGGGCCGCCCCGCCCCGCACAGCAAACGACAGCAGCCCAGTACTCCCAGCAGCACGCTTGGTGCTGTTGGGCCGACGTTCGTTTTCGGCGCACTTCTACACACAGGGCCAGACCGTGCGAGTGGACGAGCTTCAACAGGCATTGGCTCATTGGCCCAGCGCTGGCACCTGTTTGGCTGTGAAGCTGGACGACCCAGCCTCCCTGGAGGCCGCGCGTACTGGGGCGCAGCTGGTCGACGATCTGGGCACGCATCATGAACGCCAACTGTGGTGGGCCCTGCTGCCCAGCCACAGAAAGGAACAGCCATGAAGCGGGTAGTCATGTGCGTCGATGACTTCGGTTTGCACCCGGGTGTCAACCGGGCGGTGGTGGAATTGGTCGACGCCGGCGTGGTCAGCGCCACCAGTTGCATGAGCTGGGGCCCCGCCTGGCGCGAGGGTGCTGCGCTGCTCAAGGGGCCGCGCCGCGAGCACCTGGACGTTGGGCTGCACCTGAATCTCACCGAAGACTTTGCTGCCGCCCCCCACGAGGCGCTGCCCTTGGGCATGGTGATTGGACGGGCGGTGCTGCACAGTTTGAACCGATCGTGGCTGCAACGCGCGGTATGCAGCCAGCTCGATGCGTTTGAAGAGGCCTTTGGCCAAGCGCCCGACTATGTCGACGGCCACCAGCATGTGCACCAACTGCCGCAGGTGCGTGAACAGCTATTGGCTGAACTCAGCCGCCGCTATGGCGCACCAGCGCAGCGGCCCTGGCTGCGCTTGACCTGCGCTAGGGCTGGCCCACATGGGGTGACCTTCAAGCAGCGGTTGATCCAGGCCCTAGGAGCTCGCGCTTTCGAGCGTATTGCGCGACGCGCCGGCTTCAACCTCAACGGGGCATTGTTGGGGGTATACAGCTTTGACGCCGATACGACAGGCTACGCCCGCCGGCTGCGCGATTGGCTACAACAGGCTCAAGACGGCGACGTGTTGATGATGCACCCTGCCGCTGCGCCCGGCAGGGCCGACCACCCGTGCACACCACCCGATGCCATCGCCGCAGCCCGTGCGGTGGAATACAGCGTGTTGGGACAGCAAGGCCTGCTGTGCCTCACCCAAGCAGGGGTACAGCCCCATCGCCTGCAGCGCCGTCCGCTATTCTGATCAGCGTCATAAAGGTCCAAAACCTGCTACGCCGATCAGCCCATGTTCAACCGTGCGACCGAAACCGCCCGCCAGCACCGCTTCCTTTGGGAAGGCCGAGATCGTCATGGCCAATCCATGCGGGGTGAAATGAAGGCGGCAAACGTGTTGACGGTGCAGGCCCAGTTGCGCCGACAAGGCATCTTCATGACCCATGTGCACCAAGCCCGTTGGGCGGGCTGCGCCGCCTTGAGCAGGCCCGAACGCGTGGCGTTCACCCGTCAGCTGGCCAGCATGGCACGGTCAAGTTTGCCGCTGCTGCAAAGCCTGGACCTGATGGCACGCGGCCCAGGCAAGCCAGGCCTGCGCCGGATCGCGCAGCAACTGCGGCTCGATGTGGCCACAGGCCAGCAACTTTCAAGTGCCATGGCACGACACCCCAAAAGCTTTCCCGCGCTGTACCGCCAGCTGGTGGCCGTGGGTGAGGCCGCGGGGGTGATGGACCACACGCTGGAGCGCCTGGCGCTGCATGAGGAAAAGGCCTGGGCGTTGCGCCGGCAGATGCGCGCTGCCCTGCTGTACCCTGCTGTGGTCGTGGGGGTCGCCGGTGCAGTGGTGGCCCTCATCTTGGCGGTGGTGGTGCCCACATTCGAATCGGTGTTTGCCTCCTTCGGGGCGGAATTGCCGCTGCCCACGCAGCTGGTGGTGGCCGCTTCTCAGGCCTTGATGGCCGCGTGGTGGCCCATGCTGGCAGGCCTCGTGGTTGCGGCTGGGGTGTACCGGTGGGTGATGACGCGCTGGCCAGCGCTCAAGCGCTTGGCCAACGCGGCGCCATTGCACCTGCCCTTGCTTGGGCTGTTGATCCGGCGCGCGCTGCTGGCACGCTGGGCACGAACCTTGGCCACCTTGTTGGAAGCGGGCATTCCCTTGGTCGACGCCCTGGGCAGCGTGGCCCAGGCCGCGGGCAACCCTGCGTTCGAACAGGCCACGCGCCAGGTGCAGCGCAGCGTTTGTAATGGGCAGCGGCTGTCACAGGCGTTGGAGGGTGCTGCCGTGTTTCCACCCTTGGTGGTGCAGATGGCCAGCGTGGGCGAAGAAGCCGGCGCACTCGAACGGATGATGGGCAAAACGGCCGAGTTGTTCGAGGCCGAGGTTGACGACGAAGTAAAGGGCTTGTCAAGCCTGTTGGAGCCCCTGATCATCGTCATCCTCGGCACGCTGATTGGGGGCATTGTTGTGGCTTTGTATCTGCCGATGTTCCAGCTCGGCTCCATCGTTTAAAGCACCATGGCAAGCGGCGACATCCAATCGGCACTCTGGCCCCTGTGGAGCCCCGTGGGCCTGCTGCTGCTGGGACTGTGCGTGGGCAGCTTTATCAACGTGGTGGTGCGCCGCCTGCCCCTGATGATGGGGCGGCACGGGTGGCGAGACACCGCAGCGCAGCTGCAAAGCACCCCGGGTTCGGCGGAATGGACGGGGCCCGTGGCCGAGGATGAAGCGGCGCTGGCGCGGCGGCTGGCGGTGGCTCAAGAACTGCACGCCCGCCTGAACGGCTTGCCTGACCTGAGCTTGGTGCACCCGCGGTCGCACTGCCCGGGCTGTGGCCATGTGCTGGCTTGGCATGAAAACCTTCCACTGCTGGGTTGGCTGCGCCTGCGGGGGCGATGCAGTGCCTGCGGTATGGCAATCGGCTGGCGGATGCCGCTGGTGGAACTGTTTACCGGGCTGCTGTTTTGGGCAATGGGCTTGCGCTTTGGCTTCGAGCCCATCGCGCTGCTGTGGGGGGCCTGGGGTGCTGCGCTGGCGACCATGGCCCTGATCGATTGGGACACCACCTGGCTGCCCGACGCGCTGACACTGCCCTTGTTGTGGTCAGGCCTGGTGGTGGCAGCCTTGGGCTGGACACTGCCGTTGTCCGATGCCATTTGGGGCTCGGTGTGGGGCTATCTTGGCTTGTGGGTGGTGGTGGCTGTGTTCGAACGCATCGTCGGTCAAGAGGCCATGGGCGGCGGCGACCTGAAGCTGTTGGCCGCCTTGGGTGCTTGGCTGGGGCCTGCGGCCCTGTTGCCGTTGGTGTTCATCGCTTCGTGCCTCGGTGCGGTGGTGGGCTTGGTGATGAAATCCCAGGGCGTGCTGCGGGAAGGGCGCTTTGTACCCTTCGGGCCCTTTTTGGCCCTGGGCGGTGCGGTGGTGGCATGTTGGGAAGCGGGCCCCTGGGTCCTGGGGGTGGGTGGGTGATGAAGCTCGGGCTGACCGGTGGCATTGGCTCAGGCAAAAGCACGGTGGGTGCTTTTTTCGAGGCCTGTGGAGCGTGGCGGTTTGATGCCGATGCGGTATCGCGCGAACTCACATCGGCGCACGGTGGGGCCATGCCTGCCATTGCGCGGGCCTTTGGGCCCGCCGTTGTTGGCCCTGATGGCTCGCTCGACCGCTCCGCTATGCGCGCTTTGGTGTTCGATAACGTGGCGCAGCGGCAGCGCCTGCAGGCCATCTTGCATCCCATGATTGCCCAGCGGCGCGAGTCCTTTGTTCAGGCTGCTGCAGGCCACGACGTGGTGTTCGACGTGCCACTGCTGGCCGAATCCCCGGCTTGGCGCACGCGGGTAGACCGCATTGTGGTGGTCGACTGCCTGGAGTCCACCCAAGTCAGCCGGGTGATGGCCCGCTCGGGCCTAAACGCTGACGACGTGCACCGCATTATGGACAGCCAGGCCACCCGCACGCAGCGACGCGCAGTGGCCGACGCAGTGATCTTCAACGAAGACCTGAGCTTGACCGCGTTGGAGCAAGCGGTTCAGGGCTTGTGGATGCACTGGTGCGGCAGGCCTGTGAAACAATGAGCGCGTGAATTTTGGATCGCTGCGCAGTTGTTGCGGCGAATCGCTCAGCACGGGCCGCCCTTGATCCTCTACGAATACCCCCTCAACGAAGGTTCCCGGACCCTGCTGCGTTTGGAACGCTTGTTTGCCCGGCTGCAGCTGTTGGTCTCGCGTGATGGCGAAGTTGACCACCACCACGCCCTGATGACGGTGTTCGAGGTGATGGAGCTGCTGGGCCGGTCCGACCTGAAGGGCGACATGATGCGCGAACTCGACCGGCAGCGACTGGTGCTCCAAAGCTACCGCGTCAACCCAGCCGTGGCCAGCGAGCCGCTGGAACAGCTGATTGCACAATTCAGCCAGGCTTTTGAAGCCCTGAACCGGCTCAGCGGCAAGCTGGGCTCGGAGATCACTTCCAACGAATGGCTGATGGCTTTGCGCGGGCGCTCGGCGGTGCCGGGTGGCACCTTTGAGTTCGACGCACCGGGCTACCACGCGTGGCTGCACCGCAACGCTGAAGGGCGCCGCGCCGACCTTCAGCGCTGGACAGCGGGGCTGCAGGCGGTGGCCCAGGGCGTTCGCCTGATCATGGGTTTGGTGCGAGAGTCAGGTCAAGCGGTGCGTGCGGCAGCCCCTGGCGGTCAGTTCCAACAGAGCCTGCCGCAAGGCAAGCCCTACCAGCTGTTGAGGTTAAAGCTCGACGACCGCTTGGAACTGGTACCGGAAATCACCGGCCATCGTTTGATGGTGTCGGTTCGTTTCCTGCGAGCCGACACCGCAGGGCGCCTGAGGCCCTCTGGCGAGGATGTGCACTTTGAGTTCGCCTTGTGCAGCTGAGCGGGTGTGCAGCTGAGCGGATGCGGGAAAACCCGTAATCTTGACCAGTCTGCCCTTGAAGGGCTTAGAGCCGTCCCTATAATAGGTTGGTAGCACTCAAAACCTTTGAGTGCTAACAGCAGTTCCAGCCGGTTTGGCGGGCTGCTCCTCTTGACCTCAGACCGTTTGGCCTGTTGGCTTGCGAACGGCTGAAACCTGTTTTTTCTCAAGGAGATGGTATGAAGCTGCGTCCTCTGCACGATCGTGTGATCGTCAAGCGCCTGGAAAACGAAACCAAGACTGCCTCGGGCATCGTGATCCCCGACAACGCCGCCGAGAAGCCTGACCAGGGCGAAGTCCTGGCCGTGGGCCCGGGCAAGCGCAATGACAAAGGCGAATTCGTTGTCCTGAACATCAAGGTGGGCGACCGCGTGCTGTTCGGCAAGTACAGCGGCCAGACGGTGAAGGTCGATGGCGACGAATTGCTGGTCATGCGCGAAGAAGACCTGTTTGCGGTGGTCGAGCGCTGATTCGACGCTGAAGCGCGAATTTGTTGATTTTTAAGATTCGGAGAACGAAAAATGGCTGCAAAAGAAGTGATTTTCGGCGGTGATGCCCGCGCCCGCATGGTCGAGGGTGTGAACATCCTGACCAACGCCGTGAAGGTGACCCTGGGCCCCAAGGGCCGTAACGTGGTGCTCGAGCGCTCATTCGGCGCCCCCACCGTGACCAAGGATGGCGTGTCCGTGGCCAAGGAAATCGAGCTCAAGGACAAGCTGCAGAACATGGGCGCGCAGATGGTCAAGGAAGTCGCTTCCAAGACCAGCGACAACGCCGGTGACGGCACCACCACCGCCACCGTGCTGGCCCAGGCCATCGTGCGCGAGGGCATGAAGTACGTGGCTGCCGGCATGAACCCGATGGATTTGAAGCGCGGCATCGACAAGGCGGTGCACGCCCTGGTTGAGCAGCTGAAGAAGGCCTCTAAGGCCACCACGACCTCCAAGGAAATCGCCCAAGTGGGCGCCATTTCCGCCAACTCCGACACCTCCATCGGCGACATCATCGCCAACGCGATGGATAAGGTCGGCAAGGAAGGTGTGATCACCGTGGAAGACGGCAAGAGCCTGGACAACGAACTCGATGTCGTGGAAGGCATGCAGTTCGACCGCGGCTATTTGTCGCCCTACTTCATCAACAACCCGGAAAAGCAGGCCGCCCTGTTGGACAACCCCTTCGTGCTGCTTTACGACAAGAAAGTGTCCAACATCCGCGACCTGCTGCCCACGCTGGAGCAGGTGGCCAAAGCCGGCCGGCCGCTGCTGGTCATCGCTGAAGAGGTTGAAGGCGAAGCGCTGGCCACTTTGGTTGTCAACACCATCCGTGGCATCTTGAAAGTCGTGGCGGTGAAGGCCCCTGGCTTTGGTGACCGTCGCAAGGCCATGCTGGAAGACATCGCCATCCTGACGGGCGGCAAGGTCATCGCTGAAGAAGTGGGCCTAACGCTTGAGAAGGTGACGCTGGCCGACCTGGGTCAAGCCAAGCGCGTGGAAGTGGGCAAGGAAAACACCACCATCATCGACGGCGCTGGCGCCCCTGGCGACATCGAAGCCCGCGTCAAGCAGATCCGCATCCAGATCGAAGAAGCCACCAGCGACTACGACCGTGAAAAGCTGCAAGAGCGCGTGGCTAAGCTGGCCGGTGGTGTGGCCGTGATCAAGGTGGGCGCTGCCACGGAAGTGGAAATGAAGGAAAAGAAAGCCCGCGTTGAAGACGCACTGCACGCCACGCGCGCAGCCGTTGAGGAAGGCATCGTCGCCGGTGGTGGCGTGGCTCTGCTACGTGCCAAACAGGCTGCAGGCACCATCAAGGGCGACAACGCTGACCAAGACGCCGGCATCAAACTGGTGCTCAAGGCCATCGAAGCCCCCCTGCGCGAAATCGTCTACAACGCAGGTGGCGAAGCCTCGGTGGTGGTGAACGCGGTGTTGGCCGGCAAGGGCAACTACGGCTTCAACGCTGCCAACGACACCTACGGCGACATGATCGAGATGGGCATTCTGGACCCGACCAAGGTGACCCGCACCGCACTTCAAAACGCCGCTTCCGTGGCGGCGCTGATGCTGACCACCGAGTGCATGGTGGCCGAGGCCCCGAAGGACGACGCCCCGGCCGGCGGCATGCCGGGCGGCATGGGCGGCATGGGCGGTATGGGCGGCATGGACATGTAAGTCCAGCTGCGCTGTTACCGGGAGCCTGCCACGCACAGCCCCCCGCCCTGCAGTGCACCAGCCCCGCGAGCGATCGCGGGGCTTTTTTATTTCAGGGCGGTGGCCCGCTCAGCAACCAAGGCGGCCACGCGTTCGGGCTGCTCGTGCACGATCCAGTGGGTGGCTTCGGGCAGGCGGATCACGTCCAGCTGGGGCACCCACTGATCCAGTCCGTCCAGCAGGCCGGGCATCAAAGCGGTATCGGCCAGGCCCCACAGCACAGTGGTGGGCACCCAAACCGTCACCGCTTCGGGCTTGAAGTTCACCCGGTGGATGGGCGACCCAGCATCGATCGGCGGCTTTAGGGGCGAAGCCCGGTAGTAGTTGAGCCCGCCGGTCAGCCCGGCACGCCAGACCTCGCGGTAGCGCTCGCGCAGCGCTTTTGTCAGCCAGCCGCGGCCGGGCCCCATAGGATCGGCCGCACCCATGCCGGTGAAGAACGGCCACAAGCGACGAAAGTCATCTTCGGCCAAGCGCTGTTCTGCATCCGGTCTGCACAGGAAGTTCATGTAAGCGCTGGCCTCCTGCTGCTGGGGATTCGTCAGGAGTTCACGCAAGAAGGTGGCTGGATGCGGTGCATTAATGATCAATAGATGCTTGATTAGGTCTGGGCGCTGAGCCGCCAGGTTCCAGGCCAGGGCCCCACCCCAGTCATGGGCCACCAAAATATCCAGCGGTGCGCCACCCAGTTCAATCAAGGCGGCCAGATCGCCAACGGTGTGGCGAGGCCGATAGGCCTTGGGATCTTCTGGTGAGCTGGAATCCGCAAAACCGCGTAAGTTAGGCGCTGTTGCATGCACGATACCGTCTAATCGTTGCAGAATTTCGTCCCAGGCGAAGGCGGCCTCTGGGAATCCATGCAGCAGAAGGGCCCGGGGCAGGCCCGGGTTGGGATGGTTGTGCCGCAGGGTGAGCCGTATGCCCGCAGGAAGGTCAGCAGCACCGAAGTGCACTGGTGGCAGCTGTAACGACCGCGTTGTTCGCAAAAGAATCGGCTCCGACCCCATCTTCAGAGCCACTGGCGCAAGGTGTGGGCGAAGTCGGAAACGCCGGACTTTTTGAGGGCGGAGAAGAGCAAGACGCCGACGTCGGATTCTTCGGTGGCATAGGCGCCTAGGACCTCGGTGGCTTTGGCCAGGGCGGCCTGGGCTTCGGTGCGGTTGAGCTTGTCGGCCTTGGTCAGCACGACCAGCAGCTTGACCTGGCCGCAACACACGCGGGGGGCGATGAAGTTCAGCAGGCGCTGATCCAGGGCGGTGAAACCCAGGCGGGAGTCGACCATCAGCACCACGCCGGTCAGGCTGCGGCGCAATTGCAGATACTCGGCCATGACCTTTTGCCAGCGCAGCTTGGCATTGCGCTCCACAGCGGCATAGCCGTAGCCGGGCAGGTCGGCCCACAGGGCGTTGGGCTCGTCTTTGGGGCCCACCGCAAACAGGTTGATGTGCTGGGTGCGCCCCGGCGTCTTGGACGCGAACGCCAGGCGCTTTTGCTGGGCCAGGGTGTTGATGGCGGTGGATTTGCCCGCATTGGAGCGGCCCACAAAGGCGATTTCACACAACTCGGTGGGCGGCAGCTGGTCAAGCCGGCTGGAGGTGGTCAGAAAGCGTGCGGTGTGGGCCCAAGCCAAGGCCTGGTCCAGCGTGGGCAGTGTGCCCGCCGCACCGACATCAGGGCCCACGCCCGCATCCGAGCCGCCAATCACGGCGGCCGGCGCGGGTGTTGGATCGGATGCTGCTGCCGATGCCGACAACCGCGGTTCGGGCCTAGCAGGTTCAGATGCCATAGAACATTATAAAAAGTAGGGTTTGGTTGTATTTGGTTAAATGCGCGTCGAGATGAAGGTCCCTTACGCACTCCTGATCCCGCGCCTGAGCGCCGGCACTATGGCTGCTGCCCTAATGAGCGCTGCGGCCCTGCTGGTCGCAGGCACCGCACTGGCAGCCAGCCCCGCTGCTGCGCCTGCACCCGACTTGGCCAAGGGTCAGGTCACCGCTGCGGTGTGCTCCGCCTGCCACATGGCCGACGGCTCGCGCGGCAGCCCGGCCAACCCCATCCTGGCGGGCCAACACCCCGAGTACCTGGTCAAGCAGTTGCAGGAATACAAGGCCGGCAAGCGCAAGAACGCCATCATGGCTGGTTTTGCAGCCACGTTGAGCGAGGACGACATGCGCAACGTAGCGGCCTTCTATGCCAGCAAACAGGCTAAGCCGGGCACCGCAACCGACAAAGAGCTGGCGGCCGTTGGCGAGAAGATTTACCGCGGTGGCATCGCCGACCGCAATATCCCGGCCTGCGCGGGCTGCCACAGCCCCACCGGCGCCGGCATTCCCTCGCAGTATCCACGCGTGGGCGGCCAACATGCCGACTACACCGAGGCCCAGTTGCTGGCCTTCCGCAGCGGCGCTCGCGGCAACAGCATCCAAATGATGCAGATTGCGGCCAAGATGAACGACCGCGAGATCAAAGCAGTTTCGGACTACATCAACGGTCTGCGCTGAGCCCCTCAGACTAAGCCCTGATCAACAGGCCGGTCATTGACCGGCCTGATTCCTTGACGCACCGATGCCTCCGGGATAATCACCGGAATCGTGAGCAGCATCCCACACACTGGCGGACTTCAAATCCGCAGCCGCTCGGCCGTCCTCCAGGAGACGGTAGAGCTGCTGTCATCGATGCGTTTTTCGATTTCCCTGCTGACGGTGATTTGTATCGCCTCGGTGATCGGTACGGTGATCAAACAGGGTGAGCCCCTGAACAACTATGTGAATCAGTTCGGACCCTTCTGGGCCGATCTGTTTGGCCGGCTTTACCTGTACACCGTATACAGCGCCTGGTGGTTTCTGCTGATCCTGGCCTTCTTGGTGACCTCCACCACGCTGTGTATTGTGCGCAACGCACCCAAGATCATGGCGGAACTGCGCACTTTCAAGGAACACATCCGAGAGCAGTCGCTGCACGCCTTTCACCACAAGGCGCAGGGCCAGGTGCAAGAAACGCCCCAGGCGGCATACGACCGCGTAGCTGCCCTTCTGGTGGCGCGAGGCTGGCGCGCCAAGGCGCAAATCCGCAAGCCGCACGCCGGCAGCCAAGCAACGGCCGGCACGATGATTGCCGCGCGCAAAGGCATGGCTAACAAGCTGGGCTACCTGGCCGCGCACTCGTCCATCGTGCTGATCTGTGTGGGTGGCTTGAGCGATGGCGACCTAATGGTGCGCCTGCAAATGGCCCTGCAGGGCAAGAGCGTATTTTCAGGGGGCGGGCTGATCACCGAAGTGCCCGAACAGCACCGCCTGCCAGAAGGCAGTCTCACCTACCGCGGCAACGTTTTAGTGCCCGAAGGGGGCCGACAGGGCGTGGCCTTGTTGAACATGCCCGGCGGCGTGGTGCTGCAAGACCTGCCCTTCGATATCGAACTCAAGAAGTTCATCGTCGACTACTATGAAACCGGCATGCCCAAGCTGTTCGCCAGCGAGATCGTGATTCACGACCGCGCCAGCGGTCAGGCCGTTCCCGCCACCGTCAAGGTCAACGAGCCCGCCTTCCATCGCGGTGTTGCCATCTACCAAAGCAGCTTCGACGATGGCGGCAGCCGGCTCAAGCTGCGGGTGCTGCCCCTGGGGGGCGGCAAAGCCTTTGAGGTAGAAGGTCGCGTCGGCGAAGACACCGCGCTGGTCAGCGAAAAGGAAAAGATCCAGCTGGAATTTGCCGGGCTAAAAGTCATCAATGTCGAAAACTTCAACGACACCACTGGCAGCGGCGCCGATGTGCGCAAGGTGGACTTGAAGAGTTCGATCACCGACCACTTGGGCACCGGGGCCAAGGCTCCGACCGAGAAGCTGATGCGCAATGTCGGCCCATCGGTCACCTATCGGCTTCGCGACGAAAGCGGCCAGGCTCGTGAGTTCCACAACTACATGGTGCCCTTTGAGATTGACGGGCAGATGGTGCTGCTAGCGGGGGTACGAGACAACACAAATGAGCCTTTCCGCTACCTGCGCCTGCCGGTGGACGAGCAAAACGCCATCGACTCCTGGCTGGGCCTGCGCCACGCCCTGTTGAATCCACAAGCACGGGAGTTGGCCGCACGGCGCTATGCGCAGCAGGCCACGCCGCCAGGACAGCCTGAGCTTCAGCCACAGATCCAGGCCACGGCCCGGCGCGCCTTGGCACTGTTTTCGGGGGACGAGCGGCCAGCCGAAGGCGTCTCCGAAAAAGACGCGCCGGGGGGGCTGACCGCCTTGACCGTGTTTCTGGAGCGCAGCGTGCCCGAAGGCGAGCGGGCCCGCATTTCCGAGGTGTTGTTGCGCATCCTCAACGGATGCTTGTTTGAACTGCTCAACCTTTCGCGCCAGCAGGCTGGGCTTGAACCCATGGCCCCCGGCGAGAAGGCACAGATCTTTATGACACAGGCGGTGCTGTCCCTTTCCGACAGTTTCTTCTACCCGGCTCCGGTGATGGCGCAGCTCGCATCGTTTGAGCAGAAGCAGGCCAGCGTGTTCCAGGTGGCCCGCGCGCCGGGCAAGACGCTGGTTTACTTGGGCTCGGTCTTGCTGATCATCGGCGTTTTTGCGATGCTTTATGTTCGGGAACGCCGCTTGTGGATCTGGATCCAAGAAGACGGTGCCGGGGGCACGAAGCTGAGCGCAGCCCTGTCCACCACCCGCAAGACCTTGGACGCGGACCACGAATTCGAACAATTGAAGGCGGCGCTGCTGCAAGGAGCCGGCGCGCCTACCAATTCGAAGACAGCGGCCGCGGCCGCTTCGAACTGAGCGCAGGCCATCTGCAAGGCAGACGCCCAAGCGCTGGAGAAAATCGTATGAACACCACCACCCTGGACATCGGCAAGAGCAGTTGGAGGCCGCGAGTGGGCCTGGCCGACGCCTTCACCTCGGTGATCCTGATCGCCGGCGCGGCCTATGCGCTGCACCGTTACGGTGCCTCGATGGATTTGTACGAAACCTGGATCTTGATCGGCGCGGTGCCCTCGCTCATTGGCGTGGTGTGGCTGTGGCCGACCCTGCGCGGCCTGAGCCTGGGGGTGGGCGCGGCCACGCTGCTGGCCATCCACCTGTATGGCCAAAACACCGATGCCTTCGGGGCTGACCTGGCGGCGGCCGATAGGGTGTTCCTGCTGAAGTACTTCTTGTCCAGCCAAAGCGCCATCCTGTGGATGAGCATGCTGTTCTTCATGAGCACGGTCTTCTACTGGATCGGACTCTTGGCGGGTTCTGCGGTGGGCGGCGCCCCGGCTGCGGGCAGCCCAGACGGCCCTGTAGCGGGAATGAACACCGGCTTTCGCCTGGGCTCGCGCCTAGCCTGGGCCGCGGTGTTCATGGCCCTGGTGGGCACCCTGGTGCGCTGGTTTGAAAGCCACCAGATTGCGCCGGACATCGGTCATATCCCAGTGAGCAACCTCTATGAGGTGTTCGTGCTGTTTTGCTGGATGACGGCGCTGTTCTACCTCTACTACGAGCAGCAGTACCGCACCGCGGCCATGGGCCCCTTTGTGATGCTGGTGGTGAGTGCGGCCGTGGGCTTTTTGCTCTGGTACACCGTGGTCAAGGGGGCTCACCAGATCCAACCGTTGGTGCCAGCGCTGCAGAGCTGGTGGATGAAGCTGCACGTGCCGGCTAACTTTGTGGGCTACGGTACCTTTGCTTTGGCGGCCATGGTGGCGTTTTCCTACCTGATCAAGCAGCAGGCGGCTGAAACCCGTTGGTGGAAGTTGGCGCCGCTGTGGCTCTTGGGCGTGGTGCTGTGCTTTGAGCCCCTGGTGTTTCGCAAGGGGGCCGAGCAGTCAAGCTCTTACTGGGTGGTCTACTTCGGTGTTAGCGCGCTGATCGTGGCGGGCATTCTGTCGCTTCGGGGGCGCATCGGGCCACGCTTGCCGGCCTTTGAGGTGCTCGACGATGTGATGTACAAGTCCATCGCGGTAGGGTTTGCCTTCTTCACCATCGCCACCATCCTGGGCGCTTTCTGGGCCGCAGAAGCCTGGGGCGGTTACTGGAGCTGGGACCCGAAGGAAACCTGGGCCTTGATCGTGTGGCTGAACTACGCGGCCTGGCTGCACATGCGCCTGATGAAGGGCCTGCGCGGCGCGGTATCGGCCTGGTGGGCCTTGGTGGGCCTGGCGGTCACCACCTTTGCCTTCCTCGGGGTCAATATGTTCCTGTCGGGCCTGCACTCCTACGGGGAGCTCTGAAGCCCCCTGCAACCCACGGATGGCATCCGGAAGATACGCTTGGGTGCTCAAGCCGGAGCCGCAGCATGCTGATCAAGACCAACCGGGGGTTTGAGCACCCCACCTGCAGCGACCTCACACCGCGAGCGGTGTTCGAGCGGCGGCGGGAACTCTTGAAGACCCTGGCGGCCGGCGCTGCTGGGCCTTCCCTGGCCCTTTGGGCTGCGCGAGATGCACGCGCGCAAACGGCCGGCGTCACCGCCGGCCCGGGCAAGCTGCCGAAACTAGCGACGCAGCGATCCACAGCGGAAGGGGCTGTGGTGATGGACAAGCTCACCGCCTACGAACATGTGGCCGGCTACAACAACTTCTACGAGTTCGGCCTGGAAAAAACCGACCCTGCGCGATATGCACACACGCTGCGCACTCGCCCCTGGACGGTGACGGTAGAAGGCGAGTGCGCCAAGCCGCGCACCTTCGGCATTGAGGACCTGCTCAAGCTGGCACCTATGGAAGAGCGCATCTACCGCCTGCGCTGTGTGGAAGGCTGGTCGATGGTGGTGCCGTGGGTGGGGTATTCGGTGTCGCACATCCTGCGCGCGGTGGAACCCACCAGCAAGGCCAAGTTCGTGGAGTTCATCACCCTTGCCGACCGTTCGCAAATGCCCGGCTTGCGGTCCAGCGTACTGGACTGGCCCTACAAGGAGGGCCTGCGGATGGATGAGGCTATGCACCCGCTGACCTTGATGGCGTTTGGCCTTTATGGCGAAGTGCTGCCCCATCAGAACGGCGCCCCGCTGCGATTGGTGGTGCCCTGGAAGTACGGTTTCAAAAGCGCCAAGTCGATCGTGAAGATTCGGCTGTGGGAGCGACAGCCGCGTTCGTCCTGGGAAGAAGCGGCCGCCTCGGAGTACGGCTTCTATTCGAATGTGAATCCCAAGGTGGACCATCCGCGCTGGAGCCAGGCCACCGAGCGGCGCATTGGTGAAGACGGTGTTTTTCAGCGCAAGCGTCCCACCCTGATGTTCAACGGCTATGAGGCCCAGGTCGGCCAGTTGTACGCCGGCATGGACCTGAAGAAGTTTTATTGAACCCGCATCGGTCGCGGGGGTGGTGGTGATGGCCTTGCAGCAGCGATGGGCGGCCGCCTGCCTGCACCCGGCGGCCAAACCAGTGCTGGCCGGTGTGCTCTTGATGCCGCTGGCTGCCCTGCTGTGGGGGGCGGTGCAAGACACCCTTGGCGCCAACCCCGCCGAGACGCTGATCCGCAACAGCGGGGAGATGACGCTGCGCTGCCTGCTGCTGACCCTGGCTGTGACGCCGCTGCGCGAATGGACGGGGGTGGCTGCCGTGGCGCGTTTTCGGCGCCTGCTGGGGCTGCTTACCTTCACCTGGGCCTGCTTGCATCTGTTGGCCTATTCCTGGTTGGACATGGGCCTGTACCTCGGCGACATACTGGTCGATGTGGTGAAGCGGCCGTTTATCTTGGTGGGAAGCTTGGCCTTGTTGCTGATGCTGCCTTTGGCCATGACCTCTTTGAATGCCGCCATCAAGCGCATGGGTGCCGCGCGCTGGAAGGCTTTACACCGCCTCATTTACGCGGTAGCGCTGCTGGCCATCTTGCACTTCTTTTGGATGCGTGCGGGCAAGCAGAACTTTGGTGATGTGGCGGTGTACGGGGCGGTGCTGGCGGCCCTGCTGGCCTGGCGGCTGCGCCGGCTGTGGGGCCGGTGGGTCAGCAGGGCTGAGGGCTGAGGCCAGGGGCTCAGTCCCGGGCCAGCACCCCCCGCAGCGCCTGACCAGTAGGTGACCCGCTGCGCACCACCACCTCCGGTGGCCCAGCCACCACCACCTGCCCACCCGCGCTGCCGCCCTCGGGGCCCAGGTCGATCACCCAATCGGCCTCGGCAATCACATCGAGGTCGTGTTCAATCACCACCACGCTGTGGCCGCCGTTGACCAAACGATGCAGCACGTGGATGAGCTTTTCCACATCGGCCATGTGTAAACCAACGGTGGGTTCATCCAGCACGTACAAAGTGTGGGGGGCCAGCCCGCGCCGGGCCGCCCCAAGCGGGCGCCCCCCCTCGGGGGGCTTGGGGGCCAACGGTTCGCCACGCCTCCCGACTTCATCTCGCACCTTGCTCAACTCGGTAACCAACTTGATCCGCTGCGCTTCGCCGCCAGACAAGGTGGGTGATGGCTGCCCCAGCGTGAGGTAGCCCAGGCCCACATCCTTGAGCAACTGCAAGGGATGGGCAATCGAAGGCATTGAGGCGAAGAAGTCCACCGCCTCGTCGACCTCCATGTTCAGCACATCGCCAATGCTCTTACCGCGCCAGGTCACCGCCAGGGTTTCCGGGTTGAAACGCTGGCCGTGGCACTGGTCGCAGGGCACCTTCACATCGGGCAGAAAGCTCATCTCAATGGTGCGCATGCCTTGGCCTTCACAAGCCGGGCAGCGCCCTTGGCCGGTGTTGAAGCTGAAGCGGTTGGCGGCATAGCCGCGCGCCTTGGCTTCGAGGGTTTCGGTGTAGAGCTTGCGAATGGCGTCCCAGAAGCCGATGTAGGTGGCCGGGCAGGAGCGCGGTGTTTTGCCGATCGGGGTTTGGTCCACCTCGAGCACGCGGTCCACCGCACCCCAACCCTGAAGGCCGCTGCAGCCCTTCCACAGCGGATCGCCCTGCCCCTTGTGCGCCACGGCCGCCTGCACATTGGCCAGAAGCACATCTCGGGCCAGGGTGCTCTTGCCGCTGCCGCTCACACCGGTGACGGCTACCAGGCGTTGCAGGGGTATCCGCACCGAGAGGTTCTGCAGGTTGTGCAGGCGCGCGCCCTGTACCTCGATGGCTGCTTGGCTTGCAGCCACCGCACGCCGCGCGTGCAGCGGGTGCTTCAGGGGATGGGCCAACAAGCGGCCCGTCACCGAATCGGGTGCAGCGGCCAGATCGGCTGCCGTGCCCTGGGCGATCACGCGGCCCCCACGCTTGCCGGCACTGGGCCCGATATCGATCAAGTGATCGGCGCGGCGGATGGTGTCTTCATCATGCTCAACCACCACCAGGGTGTTGCCCTTGTCACCAAGGCTTGCCAAGGCCTTGAGCAGGATCTGGTTATCGCGCGGGTGCAGGCCGATCGTGGGCTCATCCAGCACATAGCAAACGCCCTGAAGGTTGCTGCCCAGTTGCGCGGCCAAGCGAATGCGCTGCGCCTCGCCACCGCTGAGCGTAGGCGCGGCGCGGTCCAGGGTAAGGTAGCCCAGGCCAACTTCCTCGAGGAAGGTTAGGCGGCTGTGGATCTCGGTGATCACGTCGCGGGCGATGTCGGCCTCGCGGCCTTGCAGTTCAAGCTGCTCCACCCAACGGCGGGCCTGGCTCACGGACCAACGCGCCACCTCAGTGATGGGTTCGCTTTTGAAGGTGACCGCGCGGGCCGTGGCGCTAAGACGTGTGCCCTGGCAGTCGGGGCAGGCCTCGTCCACCAAGCCTTCCACCTCGGCCTCTTCTGAGGGGAAGTTTTGTTCTCGGCCTCGGTTGTCGTTGTCTCGAACCGAGTCGTCCAGCGCCTTGCGTTGTTCACGGGTGAGCTTCAGCCCCGTGCCCACGCAGGTGCCGCACCAGCCGTGCTTGCTGTTGTAGCTGAACAGGCGCGGGTCAAGCTCAGCATAGCTGGTGCCGCAACTGGGGCAGGCCCGCTTGGTGCTGAACACAGTGGTGCCACCGATGGCCGCCGTGCTTTGCCCGTCGGCCATGGCCTCTTGCAAGCCTTTCAGCGGGTGCAGCAGGTGCATCACACCCTTGCCGACCTCCAAGGTCTTGCTCAACAGGGCCCGCAACTGCGTTTCGTAGGCGGGATCGATCACCAGGTCCCCCACAGGCAGTTCGAGGGTGTGTTCCTTGAAGCGGTCCAAGCGGGGCCAGGGGTCTACCGGCAGGAAGTCGCCGTCGACACGCAGGTGGCTGTGACCGCGGGCCTTAGCCCATTTGGCCAGGTCGGTGTACACGCCTTTGCGGTTGACCACCAAGGGCGCCAGCAGGCCCACGTGCTGACCACGGTAATCGCGCAGCAGCTGCGCGGCGATACTTTCTGCGCTCTGGGGCTTGACGGGAGCACCATCGTGCACGCAATGCTGCAGGCCGAGCTTGACCCACAGCAGGCGCAGGAAGTGCCAAACCTCGGTGGTGGTGGCCACCGTGCTCTTGCGCCCTCCGCGGGACAAGCGCTGTTCAATCGCCACCGTGGGCGGAATACCGTAGACGGCATCGACCTCGGGGCGGCCCGCGGGCTGCACGATGCTGCGCGCGTAGGCGTTGAGGCTTTCGAGGTAGCGCCGCTGGCCTTCGTTGAAGAGGATGTCGAAAGCCAAGGTGGACTTGCCCGAACCACTGACACCGGTGATGACGTTGAACTGCCCGCGGGGGATGTCGACCGACAGGCCCTTGAGGTTGTGTTCTCGGGCGTTGACGATGCGAATGGCTTGGGCAAGATACTTGCCTTCGAATTCTTCATCGTTACCGGACGAAAAATTGGGGTGAGAGCCAAATTTTTCTGACGAAACACTCGGATCCGACCCCAACTTTTCGCGTACGGACACCACGGCGCCCAGGGCCTGGGCATAGTCGCGCAGGGCGGCGGCGGTGTGGGAGCTGGGGTGCAGGGCCACGTCCGCGGGGCTGCCCTGACAAACAAGCTCGCCCCCTTCCTCGCCGCCCTCGGGGCCCATGTCGATCAGCCAGTCACTGGCCCGGATCACATCCAGGTTGTGCTCGATGAGGACGATGGAGTGGCCCGCATCCAAAAGTTTACGCAGCGCGCGCATCAGCTTGGCGATGTCGTCGAAGTGCAGGCCCGTGGTGGGTTCGTCGAAAAGGAACAGCACGCCCTTCTTTGCCAAGCGCTGGCTGGGCAAGGACGCCGCTTCGGCCAAAAAGCCCGCCAGCTTCAAGCGCTGGGCTTCACCCCCCGAGAGCGTGGGCACAGGCTGGCCCAGGCGCATGTAGTCCAGCCCCACATCCACGATAGGCTGCAGCTTGGCCACCACCTCGCGGTCTTGCCGGAACAGCTCCACGGCTTCGGCCACGGTGAGGTCCAGCACATCGGCCACGCTCAGCTCGCGCGGGCCGCGCAGGATCTTCACCTCGAGGATTTCATTGCGAAAACGCCGGCCGTCGCAGTCTTGGCAGCGCAGGTACACATCGCTGAGGAACTGCATCTCCACATGCTCAAAGCCCGAGCCGCCGCAACTGGGGCAGCGGCCATCGCCGGCGTTGAAGCTGAACATGCCGGCGGTGTAACTGCGCTCGCGCGCGGCCGGCGCGTCGGCAAAGAGCTTGCGGATCTCATCAAAGGCGCCGACATAGCTGGCCGGGTTGGACCGCGCGGTCTTGCCGATCGGGCTTTGGTCGACAAACACCGAATCGGCCAGCCAATCGGCCCCCAGGAGCCGGTCGTGCCGGCCCGGGGTCTCGGTGGCCTTGCCAAAGTGGCGCGCCAGGGCGGGGTGCAGCACGTCCTGCACCAGGGTGCTCTTACCACTGCCGGACACGCCGGTGACGGTGACCAAGCGCTGTAGCGGGAATTCAATGCTGAGGTTGCGCAGGTTGTGCTCGCGCGCGCCTTCGAGAATCAGGCGCGGCGTGGATTCATCGACCAAGCGGGTGAAACCGCTGCCGACGCGTTGCCGAGCCCCCAAGTAGGCGCCGGTGAGGGTGTCGGCCGCCTTGGCCGTTTCGGGTTTGCCATCAAACACGATCTGCCCGCCGCGCTGCCCAGGGCCCGGTCCCATATCAATGAGGCGGTCGGCGGCCAACATCACAGCCGGGTCGTGTTCCACCACCACCAAGGTGTTGCCCGCGTCTCGCAGGCGGTGCATGGCCCGCACGATGCGGTTCATGTCACGCGGGTGCAGCCCGATGCTGGGTTCATCCAGCACGAACAGCGTGTTCACCAGCGAGGTTCCCAGCGCGGTGGTGAGGTTGATGCGCTGCACCTCGCCGCCGCTCAGGGTGCGGCTTTGCCGGTCCAGCGTCAGGTAGCCCAGGCCCACCTCGCAAAGGTACCTCAGGCGGTTGCGGACTTCATCGAGCAGCAGCTTGAGCGCATCGTCGAGCATGCTGGTCGGCAAAGTGAGGCCGTCGAAGAAGCGGCGCAGCCGTGCCAGAGGAAGACCCATCAGGTCGTGCAAGCTCAGGCCGTCGAAAGATTCCAATTGCTCTTGCGTCCACTGCACACCCGCAGGCATGAAACGGCGGTAGGGCTGTCCGTCGCCCAAGACGGCGTCGGCATCGGCTTTGCTGCCAATGCGCCACAGCAGCGCTTCGGTCTTCAGGCGCGCTCCGTTACACACGGTGCAGGGGGTGTAGCTGCGGTACTTGGACAGCAGCACCCGGATGTGCATCTTGTAGGCCTTGCTCTCCAGGTACTCGAAAAAGCGGCGCACGCCGTACCACTGCTTGTTCCACTGGCCCTTCCAGTCAGGGTCTCCTTCGATCACCCAATGACGGTGCGCCTCAGACAGCTGCAACCAGGCGGTATCGCGCGGGATGCCGTGGGTACCGGCGTGGCGCATCAGGTCGTCCTGGCATTCGGCCCAGGCCGGCGTCTGAATGGGCTTGATGGCGCCGTTGCGCAGGGTTTTGCGCCCATCAGGGATCACCAGCCCCCAGTCCACGCCGATCACCCGCCCAAAGCCGCGGCAGGTTTCGCAAGCGCCGAATGCAGAGTTGAAGCTGAACAGGGCGGGCTGCGGATCGGCGTATCGGATGTCGCTTTCGGGGCAGTGCAGGCCGGTGGAGTAGCGCCAGACCATGGGCAAGGCAGGCGCGGGGTCCTGCGCTTGTGGTGCCTGGCTGCTGGGCTCGGTAAGCACATGCACATTCAGCCGGCCTGACCCGCGTTTGAGGCACAGCTCAATGGCCTCCATCAATCGCACGCGCTCGGCGGAAGAGGCCCGGAAGCGGTCGGCCACCACCTCCAGCACCTTGCGGTCTTCTTCGATGCGTTCGGCTTGTACACGGGTAAAGCCGCTGGCCGCCAGCCACTCGTCTTGCTGCTGGGCCGAGGTGTTGGCCGGCAACACCGCCGGGAAGGTGAACACCAGGCGCGGGTCCCCCGCGTGTGCGGCGCGCTGCAGCAAATCCTGCGCGATGGTTTCAGGTGTGTCGTGCCGAACCAGTAGGCCGGTGGCACGGTCGACCAGCTGCGCCGCCCGCGCGAAGAGCAGCTTCAGATGGTCGTTGATCTCGGTCATGGTACCCACCGTGGAACGGCTGGTGCGCACCGGATTTGTCTGGTCAATGGCGATGGCCGGTGGCACGCCGTCCACCCGGTCCACCGCGGGGCGGTCCATGCGGTCGAGGAACTGGCGCGCGTAGGCGCTGAAGGTTTCTACGTAGCGCCGTTGGCCCTCGGCGTAGAGGGTGTCAAAGACCAGGCTGCTCTTGCCGCTGCCGCTGGGGCCGGTGACCACCGTCATCTCGCCGGTGCGGATGTCGAGGTCGAGGTTTTTGAGGTTGTGTTGGCGGGCGCCGCGGATGTGGATGAGGCCAGAGGTCATGGGGCGTTGGGGTCACCAGTGAGAAGGCCTCAACCTACCCACAGGAGAGTACGGGTTGCAAGCCGAATCCTCCAGTGTGCTTCAAGCCGCATGCCCTTGTGGCAGCCTTTAAGTGTCGCAGCGGCCCGCGCTGACCACGGAGCCCAGCTTGTAAATACGCGCTCACTCACACCAGAAGGCGCGGTCTTGCGGGGTGGCCGAGCACAGCGACGCGGTCTTGGTGGCCATCTGGCAGGCCGCGCCGCAGTCGCTTAAGCTGCGGCTTCGCCCAGCCCAGCAGGCCACCGCCCGCTTCGGCCTGGTGACTTTGGCCGATCGCACCGAGCACCCGGCGCTGGCGGTGGTGCGCCCGGTGATGCAAGACCGCTTGCGCGACAGCCCGCCGCTCGAACGCAGACCCCTGGACAGGCCCTTGTGGAACACCCCGGGGCTGGGGGCGTTGAGCATCCTCCACAATCCCGCTGTTTGTAAAGACAACAGGAGAGCACCTTGCGTTCAACCCTTCGACGGTCCGTGTTGACGGCCCTGGCCGCATCAGCACTTGCAATCCCCTACACCTGCGCCTGGGCCCAGGCCTGGCCCAACAAGCCAGTGACCATCGTGGTGCCCTTCCCGCCGGGCGGCGGGACCGACGCATTTGCGCGCCCCCTGTTTGCGGTCATGGCCAAGAACTCGGGCAAGCAGTTCCTCATCGACAACAAGGGTGGCGCAGGTGGCACCTTGGGCGCCGGCATCGCCTCACGGGCTGCGCCTGACGGCTACACCTTCTTCATGGGGGCGGTGCACCATGCAATTGCGCCGTCGATGTACCCCAAGCTCGACTACAACATCGAGGCCGACTTCATTCCGGTGGGCCTGGTTTCCAGCGTGCCGCAGGTGGTGGTGGTGAACCCGGCCAAGGTGCAAGCCAACACCCTGCCCGAGTTCCTGGCCTTCGCCCGGGCCAACCCCGGCAAGCTGAACTACGGCTCTGCGGGCAACGGCACCTCGCACCACCTGGCCGGCGAGCTCTTCAAGCTGCAGAGCAAAACCTTCATCACCCACATCCCGTATCGCGGCGCCGGCCCGGCGCTGCAAGACCTGATCGCCGGACAGGTGGACGTGATGTTCGACGGCCTGGGCTCCAGCGCTGCACACATCAGGGGCGGCCGCATCAAGGCCCTGGCGGTGGCCTCCGACAAGGCCGCTCCGGGCTTCCCCAATGTGCCCGCAGCCAAGGACGGCGGCTTGCCCAAGTACCAAGTGGCCACCTGGTACGGCATTTGGGCACCAAAGGGAACGCCAGCCGACGTGATTGGCGCAATGCAGGCAGAAATGCGCAAGGCGCTGGAGTCGGCGGAGCTGCGCAGCACTTGGACAGGCTTGGGCACTGAAACGCCAAACCTATATGGCGAAGCCTTCGGGCGCTTCGTCTCTGATGAAATCAAACGCTGGGCAGAAGTGGTCAAGGCCTCGGGCGCCAAGCTCGACTGAGACCCCGGCGCGCTTGAACACGGCGCCTCTTGATCCCATGAACCAGCACAACCTCTACGCCGCACTGCGCGCGGGTTTTCCCGCCGACCTCAATTCGGTGGCAGTGGAAACCGCAGATGCGCCCTTGGGTCAGGACCATGCGCCGCTGCACTACACCTGGGGCGACCTGGACCGCGCCAGCGCCCGCATCGCCAACCTGCTGGGTTTTCTGGCACTGCCCACGCAGTCGCGCATCGCGGTACAAGTGGACAAGAGCGTCGAAAACCTGATCCTGTACCTGGCCGTGCTGCGCGCCGGCCACGTGTACCTGCCCCTGAATAACGCCTACCAAGTTGCGGAGATCGAGTACTTCATCGGCAACGCCGAACCAGCCGTGGTGGTGTGCTCGCCGAAGAACTTCGGTTGGGTGAGCAAGGTGGCCTTCCTCAAGGGCACCCGGCATGTGTTCACCCTGGGCGACGACCGCAGCGGCACGCTGCTGGAGCGTGCGGCGCCCCACTCAGATGAACACACGGTGGTGCCACGTTTAGCCGATGATCTGGCAGCCATCCTGTACACCAGTGGCACCACGGGACGCAGCAAAGGGGCAATGCTCACGCACGGCAACCTGCTGAGCAATGCACAGGTGCTGCAGCGCTACTGGGGCTGGAATTCCACCGATGTGTTGGTGCATGCCCTGCCCGTCTTCCATGTGCACGGGCTGTTCGTGGCCTGCCACGGTGCGCTGCTCAATGGCTCGAAGATGATCTGGTTCTCGCGCTTTGACCCTAAGGGCACCATCGCACGGCTTCAGGAGGCCACTGTCTTCATGGGCGTACCTACCCTGTATGTGCGCATGCTGGGTGAGGCGGCGCTGACCCCGTCGGGCTGCTCGAAGATGCGCCTGTTCATCAGCGGCTCGGCGCCGTTGTTGACCGAAACCTTCCGGGCCTGGAAGGCCCGCACCGGGCACACCATCTTGGAGCGCTACGGCATGAGCGAAACCGTCATGCTGACCTCCAACCCCTACGCGGCCCAAGACGGCGACCGCGTGGGCGGCACCGTTGGCTTTGCGTTGCCAGGCGTAGGTGTGCGGGTGCGCGATGACAAAGGCTGTGAATGCCCGCGCGGCGAGATTGGCAGCATCGAAGTGCGCGGCCCCAATGTATTTGCCGGCTACTGGGGCATGCCGGAAAAAACCCGGGAAGAGTTCACCGCCGACGGCTGGTTCAAGACCGGCGATGTGGGGGTGATGGACTCCTCAGGGCGCGTGACCATCGTGGGTCGCAGCAAAGACCTGATCATCAGCGGTGGCTACAACGTCTACCCGGCCGAAATCGAGGGCGTGATCAACGAGATGAGCGGCGTGGCTGAAAGCGCCGTCGTTGGCGTTCCCCACCCCGATTTCGGTGAAGCGGTGGTGGCGGTGGTCATTCCGACGGCAGGGGTGAGCCTCAACCCTGAATCCATCATCTCCACACTGAAGGCGCGGATCGCTAATTTCAAGGTGCCCAAGCGGGTCTTCGTGCAGAGCGAACTGCCGCGCAACACCATGGGCAAGGTTCAGAAGAATCTGCTGCGCGACACACACAAGGGCTTGTTTGCCTGAGGGCTGCGGCCCTCCTGCACCATCAGCCCTTGCACTTTTCCTCGAGGTAGGCCACCGCCTGCTCCACCTGATCCACCAGGATCAAGCACTGGTCGCCACCCTTGAGCAGCGCAAGCGCCGCCTCAATGGCCACGAACTCGCCGCGAATCTCTTCAATATGGGTCGTGCGCGTGGCGCCCTCCAGGCCTTGGCGCATGATCTTCACTACCTCCCAATCAGACCGGCCTCGCTGGCATTGGTCTTCGTACAGGATCACATGGTCGAATGAGGTGCCCAAGATGCGGGTCTGCTCGCAAAGATCTTCGTCACGCCGGTCGCCTGCGCCGCTGATCACCACGGTGCGCTTGCCGCCATCGGCCAGGGGTAGGGCCTTGAAGGCCTGCACCAGCGCATGAATGGCATCGGGGTTGTGACCATAGTCGGCCACCAACGTCGCACCCCGGTAATTCATCATGTTGAAGCGGCCCGGCGCGTTGTCGGCGTCGTTGACAAAGCTGCATACGCCCTTGACGATATCGTCCCAGGGCATATTCAAGCCCCAGCAGGCCGCAACCGTGGCCAGCGTATTTTCGACCTGGAAGCCGATAGCGCCGCCATGGGTGATGGGCACGGCCGACAGTGGCACGCGGTGCTGTACCTTCCCCTCCACCGCAACCAGTTCGCCCTTTTCCACAAATACCACGCGGCGGCCGCGGCCGCGGTGTGAAGCAATTCGCGGGTGGTGCGAATCGCGGGCGAAGTAAATGGCCTGCCCAGGGCACTCATCGCCCATGGCCGCCACCAAGGGGTCGGCCGCATTGAGCACCGCATAGCCGCTGGGCGCCACGTTCTGAACAATGACCTTCTTGACGCGTGCAACGCCCTCGACGGTGTGGATGTGGTTCAAACCCAGGTGATCACCCGTGCCCACATTGGTCACCACCGCCACCGAGCAGCGGTCAAACCCCAGGCCCTCGCGCAGAATGCCGCCGCGCGCGCACTCGAGCACCGCCGCCTGCACATGGGGATGCGACAACACATTGCGCGCACTCTTGGGGCCGCTGCAGTCGCCGCTGTCGATTCGCCGCTGGCCCACAAACGCCCCGTCGGTATTGGTCATGCCCACACACAGGCCTTGGGCGGCCAGGACATGGGCAATCATCCGGGTGGTCGTCGTCTTGCCGTTCACACCGGTCACCGCCACCAGCGGGATGCGGGCGTCTTCGCCGGTCGAATAGAGCTCGGAGACGATGGGGTTGCCAATGTCGCGGCCCTTGCCATACGAGGGATTGAGGTGCATGCGCAGGCCTGGTGCTGCGTTCACTTCCACAATGCCGCCCGACTGGTCTTCCAGTGGCCGCTGCAAGGTCTCGCACACCACATCCACACCGCACACATGCAGACCCACCATGCGTGCAGCGTCGACCGCGCGCGCAGCTACCTCGGGGTGCACATCATCGGTGACGTCGGTGGCGCTGCCGCCGGTGGACAGGTTGGCGTTGTTGCGCAGCACCACACGGCGGCCCTTTTCTGGAACCGATTCGGGTGTCAAGTCCTGCTGCACCAGGCGTGCCTTGGCAATGTCGTCAAAGCGGATCTTGGTGAGCGAGGTGGCGTGGCCCGTGCCACGACGCGGGTCGGCGTTCACGATCTCGACCAGTTGGCGCACCGTGTGCTTGCCATCGCCAATCACATGGGGCGGGTCGCGACGGGCGGCTGCCACCAGGCGGTCGCCTACGACCAGCAAGCGGAAGTCACTGCCGGGCAAGAACTTTTCGACCAGCACGCCACCAATGGCCGCAGCCGCGGCAAAGGCGGTGTCCAGTTGCTCACGGGTGCTGATGTTGACAGTGACACCACGGCCTTGGCTGCCATCTTGGGGCTTGACCACGACAGGCAGGCCAATCCGCTCGGCGACGGCCCACGCTTCCTCAGCAGAGGCCGCCGGTGCGCCAATGGGCACCGGTACTGCAGCGGACTGCAGCAAATGCTTGGTGAGGTCTTTGTCCTGCGCAATGGCTTCGGCCACGGCGCTGGTGTTGTCCACTTCAGCGGCCTGAATGCGCCGCTGCTTGTGACCCCAGCCAAACTGCACCAGGCTGCCGGTGGTCAGGCGCCGAAAGGGGATGCCTCGAGACACCGCGGCCGAGACGATCGCGCCGGTGCTCGGGCCCAGTCGGAGGTCTTCGTCGAGCTCGCGCAGTTCAGTGGCCAAAGCCACCCCATCCAAATCGACATCCGCGGGGGGCGCTGCGTCGGCTGACCAAGCCGCCTGCAAGATGGCTTGCACCATTTCGAGGGCACGCCGCGCCACTTCTTCTTCGGTGTACTCCACCACCGCCAGGTACACGCCGTCCTCGGCGGTGGCCTCGGTGTGGCTGAAGGTGACCGGGCATCCAGCGGCCGCCTGCAGAGCCAGCAGCGTGGACTCCAGTGCATGCGCCATTGTCAGGGCGCCGCGCCGGGTGGGGGTGCGCAATGACCCCAGCCCCGGACACAAGGCCCGCAGGCGGTCTTCAAATCCCGCGCGCTGGTCTACCGAACGCTCGTCGGGTGCGCAGCGCAGTTCCAACTCAAGGGCGGTGTGGCGGCTCCAAAGATTCGGGCCGCGCAGGGCCCGGGTGCGGATCATGTCCATGGAAGCGGTTCGGAGTTTCAGGGGTTGGAAATCGCGCGAAACAGGCCGTGGGAGGATGCCCCCTCAGGCGATCACGGATTGGTCAGGGCGCAGCTCAGGTCGGCGCAGCTCAAAGGTCTCCAGGCCGGCAACGATGAGTTCGGGCGAGAGGTCTAGCGCCCAAGCCGCGGCCACTGCCGCCAGCGTGGCCGCAGGCGGTACCTCGCGCAGGGTCACCCGCAGGTCTTGGTCGATATTGAGCACCGGAATGATCTGGTCACCGCGTGCCAAGGTCACGGTGTGGCCGTCGAGGTACACCACCCGGCCACCTGCATCTGCATGGTGACGCATGGCCGGCAGTGTCCCGTCTTCGGCATACAGGATGACCTCGCCGTCGCACAAGTCGGCCATGGCCAAGACTTGCTCGTGTGCCGCATGCAGCACGGCAGCACCATCGGCTCGCACCACGTCGACCTGTGTGCGCGAGACCTTGAAGCGCTGCTCTGGGCTGGTGATGTCGTGGCGGACCGCGCCGGTGAAAGGTTCGCAATCGGTCACGATACCCACGTTGCAACGGTCGTAGACCAAGCCCTCCTCCAGAATGGTCGCGGGGTTGCTCTCAAACACCGCAGCTTCCACGTTTCGGTTGACCAAAAGTCGCTGCGACACCTGCCAGCCCAAGGCGTCTGCCCGCTCAACCCGCCGGTTGCCCACGAACAGGCCATCTCGGCAAGCCACACCCACTACGGGACCCGAAATCTGTAACATCCAGGCAACCACGCGTGCAATGACAGAGGTGTCCTGAGTGCCGGTCACACCCACCACCGGGATGCGACCCGACTGGCCTTCGGGGAAGAGGTGCTCCACGATGGCCCGGCCCACTTCCCTCGCGTAGCCACTGGCCGGCTTGAGGTGCATCAGCAGACCTGGCCCCGCGTTGACCTCTACGATGGCGCCGCCTTGCGCTTGCAGCGGGCGGCTGATGTCTTCACACACCAGGTCGATACCGGCGATATCCAGGCCAACAACGCGTGCAGCAAGGGCACAGGCATGGGCTACTTCGGGGTGTACCTCGTCGGTGCAGTCGTTGGCCATATTGCCCTTGCGGCTTACCAGCACGCGACGGCCAGCTTCAGGCACCGCCGTGATCTCCAGTCCCTGCTTTTGGATGGTGATCTGCACCTCGCCCTCCTGGCGCACCAGGATGGGGTTCAAGGGGTGATCTTCGGTGTCGCCACGGCGCGGGTCGCTGTTGATCTGCAGGGCAATCAGCTCTTCGACCGTGTGGGTGCCGTCACCGGTGATCCACGCGGTTTCGCCCCGGGCCGCCGCCGCCACCTGCCCCGCCACGATCAGCACTCGGTGCTCTTCGCCCGGTATATAGCGCTCCACTATGACACCACTGCCCTCGGCATCGGCCACCGCAAAAGCAGCCTTGACCTCGGCTTCGCCGCTGAGGTCTAAGGTGACGCCGCGGCCGTGATTGGCATCGGTGGGCTTGACCACCACCGCGCAGCCCATGTGCTGCGCGACGCTCCAGGCATCTTCGGGGTCGTCAACCAGGCGACCTTCGGGTACCGCTACTCCACAGCCGGCCAGCATCTCCTTGGTCATGTCCTTGTCGCCGGCGATGCCCTCGGCAATAGCGCTGGTACGGTCGGTTTCCGCTGTCCAAATACGCTTTTGGCGCGCGCCATAGCCCAGTTGCACCAAGTTGCCCTGGTTCAGCCGAATGTGGGGAATCTCGCGGTCGGTGGCGCAGGCCACGATGTGGGCCGTGCTGGGCCCAAGGTAGACCTGGTCAATCTTGTCGCGCAGCGCGTCCAGTGCCGGCTTGAGCTCAAAGCCGCGGCCCTGCAGCGTCGCGCGGATGATGTCATGCCCCACAGCCAGCGCCTGGCGCGCCACCTTTTCATCGCGGGCTCGAAACACCATGCGGTAGACCCCCGAGGTGGAGGTTTCGCGGGTCTGACCAAAGGCCGTGGGCATGCCGGCTTGGTCCAACACTTCAATCACCACATGCTCCAGCACATGGCCCATCCAGGTGCCACCTTGCAGCCGCTGCAAGAAGCCGCCCTTCTCACCCACGCCACAGTGGTGGTCGGCCACGCCGGGCAGGGTGGCCAACAAGCGATCGGTGAAGCCTGGCAGCTTATGGGTAGGGAATTGTTCAAGTTCTCCCAAGTCAAGCCAGACCTCCAACACCGAGCGGTAGGTCCACATGTTCGGTCCGCGCAGGAAATTCACACGCAGGATGCGCAGGTCCAAGGCGCTTGCGTTGGCAGCCGCAGCATCAAGCCTGGCAGCTGCGGCGTTTGGGCCCTGATTAGGGCGTTGATCATTCATGCTGGCTGATTGTCCACCCGAAGCGGCCGGCTGGCGTTCATAGGCCATGGGCCCGCTGGCAGCGGTGATGTCGGACAATCCCGGCCGGGGCCATTGAACCGCTTTGGCGGCACGGCTACGAGCTTCTGCACCCATGTCTGTCATTCCATCCGAACTGATCAAGCCGACCTCATCGGCCAACCCGGCCGCCTGTTCGCTAAACGCAGGCCCGGGCCCGTCCGATGACAAGGGCAAGCACCAGAGCCTGCAAACCACAGCCCTGGCCAGCCTGGATTTGGACCTCGATCTGCAGGGGCGCTTTGAGCGCAGCGAATTGCTGCTGTACGCCCAGGGGCTGACCTGGCGCGGCAGCGGCTCAACCGATGGGCCGCACTGGCCCCTGCGCGCAGGCTTGCGCTTGCAGCACACCGACCGTGGCGGCGTGGGTCTGCTGTCGCTGCACGACGAGCACCAGCGGCTGGCGCAGTGGCGCTTCACGCTGCAGCAAGACGCAGCTGCGGTGCGCCTGGTGCAGCAGTTTGAGCGCGCGGTGCTGGCCCTGCAAGGCCAGGCCTCTGCCCACGATGGCAAGGACGAAGCGGCGCGCTGCCCAAGCTGCAACGCACCCTTGCCTGAAGACAGTGAAGACTGCGAGGTCTGCAACCGAGAGCTGCTGCAACCGCCGTCGACCTGGGTGCTGCTGCGCCTGTGGCGCTTTGCCAAGCCCTACCAGGGTCAGCTGGCCCTGGGTCTGCTGCTCACCCTGCTGTCGACTGCCGCCCACTTGGTGCCGCCCTACCTCACCATGCCGCTCATGGACGACATCCTGATCCCTTTTCAGAACGGCCAGGCCATCGACCCGCAGCTGGTGACCTTGTACCTGGGCGGGCTGCTCGGCTCAGCACTGGTGGCCTGGGGATTGGGCTGGTGGCGAACCTACCTGCTGGCGCTGGTATCCGAGCGCATTGGCGCGGATTTGCGCACCAGCACCTTCTCCCACCTCATGACGCTTAGCCTTGAATACTTTGGCGGCAAGCGCACCGGCGATCTGATTGCGCGCATCGGCAGCGAGTCGGACCGTATCTGCGTGTTTCTGTCGCTGCACGCGCTGGATTTCCTCAACGATGTGCTGATGCTGGTGATGACGGCAGTGATTCTGGCCTCGATCAACCCCTGGTTGGCGCTGGTCACCTTGCTGCCCCTGCCCTTCATTACCTGGATGATCCACCAGGTGCGCGACCGCCTGCGCACCGGCTTCGAGAAGATCGACCGGGTATGGGGCGAGGTGACCAATGTGCTGGCCGACACGATTCCCGGTGTCCGCGTGGTCAAGGCCTTTGCCCAGGAACGGCGCGAATCGGGCCGCTTCCAAGCGGCCAACCAACACAACCTGGAAGTCAACGACCGCATCAACCGCACCTGGAGCCTGTTCACCCCCACGGTGACCCTGCTCACCGAAATCGGCTTGCTGGTGGTGTGGGCCTTCGGCATCTGGCAGGTCAGCCAGGGTGACATCACCGTGGGCGTACTTACCGCCTTCATTGCCTATATCGGACGCTTTTACGGCCGGCTGGATTCCATGAGCCGCATCGTGAGCTTCACGCAAAAGGCCGCAGCCGGCGCCAAGCGCATCTTCGATATCTTGGACCATGTCAGCAACGTGCCCGAGCCGGTGAACCCGGTACCGCTGAAGAAGGTGCAAGGCGCAATCAGCCTGCGGGAAGTGGGCTTTCGATACGGCAGCCGCCGGGTAATCAACAACATGTCGCTGGACATTCGACCCGGCGAGATGATCGGCTTGGTGGGCCACAGCGGATCGGGCAAGAGCACCCTGGTGAACCTGATCTGCCGTTTCTACGACGTGTCCGACGGTGCCGTTCTTGTGGATGGCGTGGACATCCGGCGCTATACGGTGAGCGACTTCCGGCAACACATTGGGCTGGTGTTACAAGAGCCCTTCCTATTCTTCGGTACGGTTGCCGAAAATATCGCCTACGGAAAGCTGGGCGCCACCCGCGAAGAAATTGTGGCCGCCGCGCGCGCAGCCCATGCGCATGAGTTCATCCTGCGCCTGCCGCAGGGCTACGACTCGCTCGTGGGCGAGCGCGGGCAAGGCCTCTCGGGTGGGGAGCGGCAGCGCATTTCGATCGCGCGCGCCTTGTTGATCAACCCGCGCCTGCTGATCCTTGACGAGGCTACGTCGGCGGTGGACACCGAAACCGAAAAGGAAATCCAGAAGGCCCTGGACAACCTGGTGCAGGGCCGCACCACGATTGCCATCGCCCACCGCCTGAGCACCCTGCGCAAGGCCGACCGCCTCGTGGTGATGGACCGGGGCGAAGTGGTGGAAGTCGGACCACACGATGAACTGATGGCCCGCGAAGGGGCCTACTGGCGCCTGTACCAGGCGCAGGCTCGCCATGTAGACGCCGAAGCAGAGCCACCAGCCCCCGCGGCCAACCCCCTGGTGCGGCGGGCATGAGCGCTTCACCACCCAACACGGCCCTGAAGGGCACCCTCAGCCGCGACCCACACGGCCGCTTGGTTTACACCGATGCACAGGGACAAGCACACACCGGGGTGCAGGCGATTCGCGCCTTTCCGATTGAAGCGCCTCTGGAGGGCCTGTCACTGGTCGGCGCTGACGGCCAGGAATTGGAGTGGGTCGACCACTGGGTCGGGCTGCAGGGACCCATCCGCGCTCTGCTGGAACAGGAACTGGCCCAGCGCGAATTTATGCCCACCATCGAGCGCTTGGTGGCCGTGTCCACCTTCTCCACGCCCAGCACTTGGACGGTGGACACCGACCGCGGCCGCACCAACTTCATCCTCAAGGGTGAAGAAGACATCCGCCGCTTGCGTGACGGCGGACTGTTGATCACCGACAGCCACGGCCTGGTGTTTCGGGTGTTAGACCTCAAGGCAATGGACCGCGGCACGCGCAAGCTGCTCGACCGCTTTCTGTAGGCCTGGCCTGCACCACCACAGGACGACTGCCACGCCGAAACACAGTCAGGCCCTTGAGGCGGCGCAGGCGCCAGCACTGAGCCCGCCGAGTCAGCCGCGTCCCACAAAGGGCATCTGCGTGGCCATCACCATCATGTTGAGCACATTGGCCGACGAGGGCAAGTTGGCCATGTAGACCACGGCCTGCGCCACGCAGGACACGTCCATGACCGGCTCCACTTTGGTACTGCCATCGGCCTGTGCCACACCTTGGGTAAAAGCCGTGGTCATGTCGGTGGCCGCATTGCCGATGTCGATCTGGCCCACCGCTATGTCGTACCGACGGCCATCGAGCGAAGCACTTTTGGTCAAGCCCGTCACCGCGTGTTTGGTAGCAGTGTAGGCCGAGGAATTCGGGCGTGGCGCGTGGGCCGAAACAGAGCCGTTGTTGATGATGCGGCCTCCTCGAGGTTCCTGGGACTTCATTACCCGAAACGCATGCTGGGTACACAGGAACACCCCATTGAGGTTGGTGTCCACCACCTGCTTCCAGGCCGCGAAGTCGATGTCTTCCAAGAGCCCCTTGGGCGCGAACAGGCCTGCGTTGTTGAACAGCAGGTCCAAGCGGCCGAAGTGCTGTACGGTGGTGTCGAAGAGCGCGGCCACCGAGCCGGCATCGGTGACATCGGCCTTCACCGCCAAGGCGCGGGTGCTCAACGGCCCAAAAGCCTGCGCTTGGGGCGCTGCATGGTCGATGGCCGCTTGCAAGGCCACCGGGTCGCGACCGCTGTACACCACGCGCCAGCCGTCGGCCAGCAAGGCAGCGGCGCTGGCTGCACCGATGCCACGGGCAGCCCCTGTGATCAGGGCAACTCGGTTGTGGGGTGCACTCATCCGGTCATCTTAGACCGGTGCAGGCTCCACGGCCACAGCGCAGTACTTGACCTCGGCAATCTTGGCCACCGGGTCCAGAGCGGGGTTGGTCAAAAGATTGGCTGCTGCTTCGGCGTAGGCGAAGGGGATGAAAACAGTATCAGCGGGAGTTGCTTCGTCCGAGCGGGCCATCAGCTCGATGCGCCCCCGGCGCGACGAGACCCGCAGGCGTTGCCCGGGCTGCACACCCAGGCGGGCGAGTGTTAGCGGGTGCAGGCTGACGGTGGGCTCGGGCTCCAGGGCGTCGAGCACGGTGGCTCGCCGGGTCATCGATCCAGTGTGCCAGTGCTCCAACTGCCGGCCTGTGATCAAAACGAAGGGGAACTGCGCGTCAGGCCGCTCGGCCGCAAAGCTCAGGGCCGAGGGTACGAGGCGCGCGCGACCGCTGGCCGTGGGGAAATGGTCGGTGAACACCACCGGCTGCCCCGGATCGTCGTCGGCTGCGCAGGGGTAGGTCACCGCCCCTTCGCGCTGCAGCCGGGCCCAGCTGATGCCGGCGATGGAGGGCATCACCGAGCGCATTTCATCGTGCACCGCCCCCACGCCGGCCTCAGCGCCCAGCGGGTCGATGCCGTAGGCCCAGGGCAGGCCCAGGCGTTGCGCCATCTGTTCAAGGATCCAAGCATCGGCCCGCGCGCCGGTGTGCGGGTCGCCATCTTCATTGCCCGGGGGCAACAATGCCGGGCGGCCCAACTGCATGAGGCGGTCGGTGTTGGTCACCGTGCCGGTTTTTTCAGGCCAGGCGCTGGCGGGCAGCACCACATCAGCCAGAGCAGCGGTTTCGGTAAGGAAGATGTCCTGCACCACCAGGTGTTCCAGCGCAGCCAAGGCCTGGCACGCGTGCCCCGCATCGGGGTCGCTCATCGCCGGGTTCTCACCTTCGATGAACATGCCGCGCACCGTGCCGGCGTGGATGGCCTTCATCACCTCCACCACCGTCAGGCCGGACTCGGGCGGGAGCGTACCAGGGGCCAAGCCCCAGGCCTGTTCGAAGTGGGCCCGCACGGCCGGATCGGTGACGCGTTGGTAGTCGGGCAGCATCATGGGGATCAGGCCCGCATCGCTGGCCCCTTGCACATTGTTTTGGCCGCGCAAGGGGTGCAGGCCCGTGCCGGGCCGTCCAATCTGACCGGTGATCAGGGCCAAGGCAATCAGCGCTCGGGCGTTGTCGGTGCCGTGCACATGCTGGCTCACCCCCATGCCCCACAGGATCATGCTGGCGCGGCTGGCGGCAAAGGTGCGGGCCACTTCGCGCAAGGTGGGCGCATCGATGCCGCATACCGAGGCCATGGCCTCGGGGCTGAAGTCCTGCAGGTGCCGCTTCAGATCCTCGAAGTCTTCGGTACGCTCGCGCACGAAGGCCTCATCCACCAAGCCCTCTTCGACGATGGTGTGCAACAGGGCGTTGAGCAAGGCCACATCAGTGTCAGCCTTGAAGGCCAAGGTGCGCCAGGCCTGGCGCTGCAGCTCGGTGCGCCGCGGATCGGCCAGGATCAGCTTGGTGCCCTTGGCCACCGCGTTCTTGATGAAGCTGGCGGCCACGGGGTGGTTGACCGCAGGGTTGGCGCCGATCAGCAGCACCACCTCGGCCAGCGCCACGTCGCGCACCGGGTTGCTCACCGCGCCCGAGCCGATGCCTTCAAGCAGGGCCGCCACGCTGGAGGCGTGGCATAAGCGGGTGCAGTGGTCCACGTTGTGGGAGCCAAAGCCGGTGCGCACCAACTTCTGGAAGAGGTAGGCTTCTTCGTTGCTGCCCTTGGCCGAACCAAAGCCGGCCAAGGCCTGCGGGCCGCGCTGGTCGCGCAAGCGGCGCAGCCCCTGTGCCGCCGCATCCAAGGCTTCAGCCCAGCTGACCGGGCGGAACAGCTCGGACCAGTGAGCGGGCTTGAGCTTGAGCGGGTCTTTGGGTACGTCCGCGCGGCGGATGAGCGGGGTGCGCAGCCGGTCGGCGTGATCCACATAGTCAAATCCGAATCGGCCTTTGACACACAAGCGGGCCGCATTCGCCGGCCCGCTGCGGCCCTCTACGCCCACGATATGCGCGGCCGGCTGGGGTGTGGGCTGAGCCCGGGGCGTGGCTGGATTGATAGCCGTGTTACTGACCTGGGAAGACAGTGGCGCATCGGCCACCAGATAGGTGAGCTGGCAGCCCACGCCGCAGAACGGGCACACTGAGTCCACGCGCCGGGTGGGGGCCACTGCGGCGCTGCCATTGGCCGGCGATAAAGCCCCGGTGGGACAGGCCTGCACGCACTCGCCACACGCCACACAGGTCGACTCGCCCATCGGGTCACACTGGTCGAAAACGATTTGGGCGTGGCCGCCTCGGAACGCCAAGCCGATGACGTCGTTGCCCTGCTCGTCACGGCACGCGCGAACGCAGCGGGTGCACTGGATGCAGGCCGACAGGTTCACCGTCATGGCGGGGTGGCTGGTGTCGGCCGGCACGGCCGGGCGCGGCGCGAAGCGGCTGTGGTCCACCCCCAGGTCGCTGCACCAGCGGTCGAGTTCACTGTCGTGGCGCAGCGGCGCTTGGCCCTCAAGCTTGGCCGGTACATCGGCGCGCAGCAACTCCAGCACCAAGCGCTGGGCGCGTTGCACCCGTGGGGTGGCAGTGCGCACCACCATGCCCGGCTGCACCGTGCGGCAGCATGAAGCACTCAAAGTCCGTTCGCCCTGCACCTCCACCACACAGGCGCGGCAATTGCCCTGGGCACGCAGGCCATGTTCGCCATGGTCGGGGGCATGGCACAGGTGGGGAATGATGGTGCCTTGGCCACGCGCGGCCTGCCAAACCGTTTGGCCATCCAGCACGGTGACCGTTTTCCCGTCGATCTCCAGCTGCAGCGTCTTGAGCTCGCGCGGGGCGTTCATGTCACCACCTCCTGCACTTCATGGGGGAAGTAACGGCGAACGCTGTCCATGGGATTGGGTGCGGCCTGGCCAAGCCCGCAGATCGAGGCCTCGCGCATCACGAAGGAGAGGTCGTGCATCAGCTCGGCATTCCAGTGCGGCTGCTGCATCAGCTGCACCGCCTGGCCAGTACCTTCGCGGCATGGGGTGCACTGGCCGCAACTCTCATGTTCAAAGAAACGCATCAGGTTTAGGGCGGCGTCGCGCGCACGGTCGTGCTGGCTGAGCGCCACCACGGCCATCGAGCCCACAAAGCAGCCGTACGCGGCCAGGGTTTCCTGACCCGAGGGCGTGCCGCCATCAAAGTCCAGGGGCAGGTGGGCCAATGATGCAGGCAGGATGCCGCCGCTGGCGCCACCGGGCAGGTAGGCATACAGCTCGTGGCCACTGAGCATGCCGCCAGCGTATTCATCAATGAGTTCGCGCACGCTGATGCCCGCAGGGGCCAGGTGCACGCCGGGCTTTTGCACCCGGCCGGAAACCGAGAAGCGGCGCAGGCCGGTGCGGCCACGCCGACCGTGGGACGCAAACCAAGCGCCGCCGCGCTCCACAATGTCGCGCACCCAGCTCAGAGTCTCGTGGTTATGGGCCAGGGTGGGGCGGCCGAAAACGCCCACCTGGGCCACAAAGGGGGGACGCAAGCGCGGCAAGCCCCGCTTGCCTTCGACCGATTCAATCAGCGCCGACTCCTCGCCACAGATATAGGCGCCCGCGCCGCGGCGCAGTTCGATCTGCGGCATGGCGGCTGCCGGGATGGGCGGATGGTCGATCAGGGCCTGCAGTTCGCGCTGCAGGGCGTGGCGTGCGGCGTGGTATTCGTCGCGCAGATATATCCAAACGCGCTCGATGCCCACCACCTGGCAGGCCACCAGCAGGCCTTCGAGCATGCGGTGCGGATCGGTGGCCAAGAGATGACCGTCTTTGAAGGTGCCGACTTCGCCCTCGTCCAGGTTGACCACCAGGTGGCGAGGCCCGGCTTCAGCGCGCACCAGGCTCCACTTTCGAAAGGTGGGGAAGCCCGCGCCGCCCAAGCCCTTGAGCTGGGAGGCCTGCAATTCATCAAGCACCCTCTGCGCGGGCCGGCGGCCCGCATGCAGGTCCTGCACCAGGCGATAGCCGCCCTGTTGGCGGTATTCTGCGTAGCCCACCAGGCCGGGCAAGGCCTGGGGCTGGGTGTGGCCAGCGGCCAGGGCCGCCTGAACCTGCGGCACGCTGGCGTGGCCCATCTCGTGCTGGCCTAGGCACACCGCTGGCGCCTGGTGGCAGCGGCCGATGCAGGGGGCTTCCTGCACCTCGACATCCTGGCCCAGGCTGGCCCTGTGCAGTTCGGCTTTCAAGCCAGCGGCACCGGCCATTGAGCACGGCAGGCTGGTGCACACCCGCACCGTCACGCGCGGCGCGACTGCCTCATCGTCGAGAAGGCGGAAGTGGTGATAGAAGCTCGCGACCTCGAAGACCTCGGTTTGGCTTAGGCGCAGTCGCTCGGCCAAGGCGGCTAGGTGGGCCGGGCGCAAACCTTGATCGGCGTCTTGCAACCGGTGAAGGTGCTCGATCAGCAGGTCTCGCCGCAGCGGCAGTCCATCACAAAGCGTGCCCACCCGGGCCCGCGCCGCTTCGGTCGGGACGCGACCCTTGAGGGTGGCCCGCGCCCGATTTGCTGTGCAAGCTGCGGGCCCAGACGCGGGCGCCACGGGCAGGATGGGGATGAGAACCGGCTTCACGATGTGCATTTTTATGCATTAATTCTGATTGTAGAGCAAAATATGCACTTTAATGCAAATTATCGGCGTTGCAAGCCTGGCACCCGGCGCGCAGCCCTGTCCCACTCTTCGCCAAACCAAGGGTCACCACGCAAGGCCGCACACAGCATCGGCAAGGCGTCCAGACCCCAAAAAAGGCGCCCTTCCCACTCCCAGGTGGGCACCCCGAACACTTCTTTGCCCAGAGCTTCCTCGGTCAGGGCCTTGAGCTGGGCCTTGACCGGCTCGCCCTCGGCCGTCGCAGGTGCCACCCCCAGGGCCTGCGCCAACACAGCCAGGCGAGCCGGGTCCAGCGGATCGGCTCCACCATGCCAGACATGGTCAAACGCACAGGCCACCTGGTGGCGGTTGGGCAAGCCCGATGGGCCGGCTGCTGCCAACAGCAGGCGCAGCACAGGCAAGGGGTTGAAGGGGTGCTGGGCCGGCAAGTCCAGCTGCACGCCCAGGCTGCGGGCCTGCCAGGCCACCTGGCGAAAGGTCCAGGCGCGCTTGGGTTCGATCTCAGCGGGGCCTTTATGGTCGTGATGCTTGAGCAAGGCGCCGAAAAGCACCGGCTTATAGTCCACCACCACCGACAAGCCCTCCAGCGCCTGCGGCAGGTGCTCAAAGGCCAGATGCGCGTAGGGCGAGATGGGGTCGAACCAAAAGCTCAGGCGGTGTAAAGCGGGAGCATCATGGACCATCACATGGCCTCAGGCATCGGCCCCAGAAACCTCGCGCCCATTTGACGCCGGCGCTCGGGTAGCAAGGCCCACACGCGGCGCTTGTCGGCTTCGTCCAGGCCAGCCCAAGCTGCAATTTCAGGCAGGGTGCGGGCGCAGCCCTGGCACCAGCCGGTGGCCTGGTCCATGCGGCAGATGCTGCTGCAAGGGCTGGGCACAGGGCTGGAGGTAGCCTGCTGGTTCAATCGAGCAGTGGAGTTCACAGGTTTCATGCAATCGAATCGGTTCAGCTCAAGGGTAGGCTCAGAGCGCCGCCGCGGCCTTCTCGCGCCGCGCGAGCAAGGCCCGCCCGGTGCGCGAGGTGACCGGCCGACCCAGCGCAGCTGAGATGCCGGCGGCCGCATCCACCAGGGCTTCCAAATCAATGCCGGTTTCGATGCCCAAGCCGTTGAACATGAACACCACATCCTCGGTGGCCACATTGCCGGTAGCGCCCTTGGCATAGGGACAACCGCCCAGGCCGCCCACGCTGCCGTCGAAGGTGGATACGCCCAGCTCTGCGCTGGCGTAGATGTTGGCCAAGGCCTGGCCGTAGGTGTCATGGAAGTGACCGCTAACCTCGTTTAGCGGGAAGTGACGCAGCACCCGCTCGAAGGCCCGCTGCGTCTTGCGGGGTGTGCCCACGCCGATGGTGTCGCCCAGGTAGCAGTGGCCCACGCCGATCTGCCGGAGCAAGCCGGCTACGCGGTCGACTTCGTTGGGGCTCACCTCGCCCTGATACGGGCAGCCCAGTGCACAGGAAATGGCGCCGCGCACCTTGATGCCGGCAGCCTTGGCCCCGGCCACCACTGGCGCGAAGCGCTCGATGCTCTGTTCGATACTGCAGTTCAGGTTACGCTGGCTGAAGGCCTCGGTGGCGGCGGCGAAGACCACCACCTCGTCAGGCCGCGAGGGCAGCGCCGCTTCCAAACCCTTGGTGTTGGGCACCAGCACGCCGTATCGCACGCCGGGTAGGCGGTGGATGCCGGCCATCACCTCGGCGTTGTCGGCCATCTGGGGCACCCACTTGGGGCTCACAAAGCTGGTGACTTCGATTGCACGCAAGCCTGCGGCCTGCAGGCGGTGCACCAGCTCGATCTTGTGCGCCGCTGCCACCGGCTGCTTTTCGTTTTGAAGGCCATCTCGTGGGCCAACATCCACCAGCGTGACACGGCTGGGCAGGGAACTCATGGGGGCGACTCCTGGGCTTGCAGGTGGATTGTCGTGCAGCGCTGGGCTTTGTGCCGGAACCGTGGGCGTCGGATGGGCGGCCGGCTCAATAACCACGCCCGCGGTCCACCAGACCACTGATCTGCGCCCAAGGCACCTTGGCAGAAGCCTGGGCCATTTTTTGCACGATTTGCCGCGCCGCATCGGTGCGCAGGGTGCGGGCCGAGGCGTGGGGCGTGACTCGAACCCGCGGATGGGACCAAAAGGGATGGTCTGCCGGCAAGGGCTCTTGATGGAAGACATCCAGGGTGGCACTTTCGAGATGGCCTTCGTCGATCAGGGCCAGCAAGTCTTGGTCGACCAGGTGCGCGCCGCGCGCAACATTGATGAGCTGCGCGCCGCGTGGCAGCTGCGACAGGGTGGCGCGGTTCAACAGGCCCTGGGTCTGCGGTGTCAGCGGCAGAAGACACACAAGGCTGTGGCTGTGGGCCAAGAAGGCGGGCAAGCCTGCAGCCCCCACATGGCTGAGCACGCCCGGCAGCAGTTGTGCAGGTGGAGTTCGCGTCCACACGTGCACCGTGTAGTCAAAGGCCCGAAGGGCTTGCACCACGCGGCTGCCCAACACCCCCATGCCCATCACCCCCACAGCATACGAGGCACGATCAGGTTCAGGCGGCTGCTTCCACAAGCCCTGGCGCTGCTGCTGCGCCATCAAATCAAAACGGCGGAAGTGCCGCATGACCGCGTGACACACATACTCGGCCATTTGTAAGCCCATGCCGGCGTCCTCCAGGCGAACAATCTTCAGCTGCGGCGGCAAGCGCAGCTTGAGCAGGGCATCTACGCCAGCGGCAGCGTTGAAGACGCCGCGCAGCTGCGGCTGCTCATCGAAGAAGGCCTGCGGCGGCATCCACACGAGCGCATAGTCAAGGTCGGCCGGCGCGCCGGGCTGCCACACGCTCAAGCGTGCCTGCGGCATCAGCTGTTCGATCTCCGCCTGCCAAGGTTCGGGCGATACACCGGGACAGCAAAAGCCAATGTGCATGTCAGACGGCTGCAAGTTTGAGCAGCTCGGCGCCTTCGGCCACCTGGTCGCCCTGGGCATACAAAAGCGCCTCGACCACGCCGTCGCGCGGGGCCACCAGGGTGTGCTCCATCTTCATGGCTTCCATCACCGCCACCGCCTGCCCTTTGACCACCGCCTGCCCGGCAGCGGCCAGGTAGGCGCTCACCTTTCCCGGCATGGGGGCCTTGAGCCCACCGGCCTGTGCTTCGACTTGGCCAGCTTGGGCCATGCGGTCCAGGCGCTGCAGCACGCGGGTGCCACCAGAAGCGAAAACGGCGCGGTGCTGACCATGGGCATACACCTGCGCGCTGCAGCGCCAAGGGCCCAAGATCAGGTCGAACAAGCCCGGCGGCTGGTGCGGGCGCTGCTGCCCCGACAGCGGCCAGGTCTGACCGTCGAGCGCCAACACAAGCCCCCGCGGCGACTGGAGCAGCTGGGCTTCCACCACCTGCTCGCCTTCGGCGTAGGACAGGCTGCGGGTGGCCGGGCCGTGCAGGCGCCAGCCGTCGCAGCGGCTCCAAGGGTCGGGGCCGGCCAGCGCAACCGCTTCGGCCTGCAGTTCGGCCAGGACCACAGCGGCCAGCGCCAAGGGCAGCGACAGGCCCGAGGGCGCGAACAGCGCCGGGCGCTCACGCTCGATGAGTGCGGTGTCCAAGTCGGCCTGCGCAAAAGCGCTGCACTGCACCGTGCGGCGCAAGAAGGCCACATTGGTGTGCAGCCCGACGATGTGGGTTTGGGCCAGGGCGGCGTCTAAGCGCGCCAAGGCCTGAGGCCGGTCTTCGCCCCAAACGATGAGCTTGGCGATCATCGAGTCGTAATAGGGGCTGATGGCGTCACCCTCGCACACACCGGCGTCCACGCGCGGCAGCTCATCGTGGCGCTCAAAGGCCACATGTTCGGGCCAGCGCAAGACCTGCAAAGTGCCCGTGGCTGGCAGGAAGCCCGCCTCGGGGTTTTCCGCGCACAGCCGGGCTTCAATCGCATGACCGCGGCGCCGCAGCTGTTCTTGCTGCAGCGGCAGCGGCTGGCCAGCAGCCACGCGCAGCTGCCACTCCACCAGATCCAGTCCGGTGATGGCTTCGGTTACCGGGTGCTCCACCTGCAGCCGGGTGTTCATCTCCATGAAGAAAAAGCGCAGGTCACCGTCGGCGGTGGGTTCGGCAATGAATTCCACCGTGCCCGCGCCCACGTAGCCCACCGCACGGGCCGCGGCCACGGCTGCGGCTCCCATCTCGGCACGGCGCACGTCGGACAGCCCCGGCGCGGGCGCCTCTTCCAGCACCTTTTGGTGGCGACGCTGCACCGAGCAGTCGCGCTCGAAGAGGTACACCGCGTTGCCGTAGGCATCGGCAAAGACCTGGATCTCAATGTGGCGCGGCCGGGTAACGTAACGCTCCACCAGCACATGGTCGTCGCCAAAGCTGGCTTTGGCCTCGCGTTGGCAAGAGGCCAGAGCCGCGGCAAAGTCTTCGCTGCGCTCCACCCGGCGCATGCCTTTACCACCACCGCCGGCACTGGCCTTGATCAGCACCGGATAGCCCATGGCATCGGCTTGGCCCTGCAGATACGCCGCATCGTTATTCTGACCGTGGTAGCCGGGCACCAGGGGCACCCCGGCCTTGTCCATCAAGGCCTTGGCCGCAGCCTTGCTGCCCATGGCGGCAATGGCCGATGCGGGCGGACCGATGAAGACCAGCCCCGCGCCGTGACAGACCTGGGCAAAGTCTTCGTTCTCAGACAAAAACCCATACCCAGGGTGGATGGCCTGCGCGCCGGTGGACTGGGCCGCCTCGAGGATGCGAGACCACTGGAGGTAGCTCTCGGCAGGGGCGTGGCCGCCCAGGGCCACGGCTTCGTCACAGGCCTGCACATGGCAGGCGCGGTCATCGGCTTGCGAATACACCGCCACCGTCTTGATGCCCATGCGCCGTGCCGTAGCCGCCACCCGGCAGGCAATCTCACCACGGTTGGCAATCAGGATCTTGGAGAACATCGCCGGTACTCAGTTCGGCTCGGTAGGTGCCAGGTCGTCTTCGGTGCTGCAGCGCATGCGCAAGCGGTCGAGCAACGCGCGGTCTCTGTCGGCCTGCGGGTTGCCGGTGGTCAGCAGGCGGTCGCCGTAGAACATGGAATTCGCACCCGCCAGGAAACACAAGGCCTGCAGCGACTCGGGCATGTCTTCGCGCCCGGCCGACAGGCGCACCATGGCACGCGGCATGGTGATGCGGGCCACCGCAATCGTGCGCACGAACTCAAAGGGGTCGAGGGCGGCGGTGCCAGCCAGCGGGGTGCCTTCCACCTGCACCAGGTTGTTGATGGGCACCGATTCGGGGTAGGGGTCAAGGTTGGCCAGCTGCACCACCAGGCCGGCGCGCTGCAGGCGGGTTTCGCCCATGCCCACAATACCGCCGCTGCACACCTTCAGGCCCACTTGGCGCACCCGGTCCAGAGTGTCCAGGCGATCCTGGTAGGTTCGGGTGGTGATGATCTGGCCGTAGAACTCGGGGGCGGTGTCCAGGTTGTGGTTGTAGTAGTCCAGGCCTGCTTGGCGCAGTTGTTCGGCTTGGCTGTCGCTCAGCATGCCGGCAGTCAGGCATGTTTCCAGGCCCAGGGCTTTGACTCCGCTGATCATCTCGCCGATCTGCTCCAGGTGGCGTTCCTTGGGAGAGCGCCAGGCTGCGCCCATGCAAAAGCGGGTGGCACCGCTTTGCTTGGCGGCACGGGCGGCTGCCAACACCTCGTCCAAGGGCAACAACTTCTCCGCCTTTACGCCGGTGTCGAATTGGGCCGACTGCGGGCAGTACTTGCAGTCTTCTTCGCAGCCCCCGGTTTTGATGGACAAGAGCGTGGACAGTTGCACCGCATTGGCGTCAAAGTGCTGGCGGTGCACCTGTTGAGCGCGGTACAGCAGGTCGTTGAAGGGCAACTCGAACAAGGCGGCCACCGCATCAACCGTCCACGCGCTGGCGTTGTGGCGCTGCTCGTCGGTGATGGGCGTTTTGGTGCGGATCTGCTCGGTCGGACGCTGTGTGCGCCAGTCATGAAAGGTGGTGCTTGACATGGTGGGGATTCAGTTCAGCCAGGGCGGCGGGGATTTGTCCAGGAAGCTGCGGATGCCGGCTTGGCCTTCTGCGCTGCTCCGAATATCGGCGATTCGGCGCGCGGTTTGCGCACGCAGATCGGTGCTGATGGGCCGTTCGGCCACATCCTGCACCAGTTGCTTGCAGGCCTTGACCGCCGCAGGCCCATTGTTTACCAGGGTCTGCACCAGGGCCTGCACCTGTTCATCCAGTGCTTGTGGCGCTATACATTCATGCACAAAGCCCAGGCGGTGGGCCTCTTGAGCACTGAAACGTTCAGCGGTGATGAAGTACCGGCGCGAGGCCTGCTCACCCAAGGCCTTGACCACATAGGGGCCGATCGTGGCCGGCAGCAGCCCCAGGCGGGCTTCGCTCAGGCAGAACTGAACGTCCTGGGCTGCCACCAGCACATCACACACAGCAGCCAGCCCCACCCCACCGGCGTAGCAGTCGCCATGAATGCGGCCCACTACTGGCACAGGGCAGCTGTAGACAGCATAGAGCATGTCGGCCAGGGCCTGCGCATCGGCGCGGTTACTTTCCCAGTCGTAGCCGGCCATGGCCTTCATCCAGTTGAGATCGGCCCCCGCGCAAAACGCCTTGCCGCGGCCGCCCAGGGTGATGCAGCGCAGATTGGGGTCGGCGCCCAGTTCGCCAAAGGCCTGCGTGAGCTCGGCGATGACCGCGTCGTTGAAGGCATTACGCACCTCGGGGCGGTTGAGCCACACCTGAGCGGTGTGGGGCGTGGGGCGCAGGATTTCGAGGGTGGGCATATCAGTATCGTTTGGCGACTTCTTCCAACATCACCTCGGTAGCGCCGCCGCCAATGGCCAGGATGCGCGCATCGCGCCACAGCCGCTCGATGGGGGTGCCACGCATGTAACCCATGCCACCGTGGAACTGCTGGCAGTTTTGCACCACTTCATTGACAAGCTCGCCGGTAAGGGCCTTGAGCATGGACACCTCTTGCACGATGTCGTGGCCCTGCGTGACGCGCCAGGCGCAGTCGTACATGAACGCTCGCGCTGCGCGGGTTTTGGCATCGAGCATAGCGATGCGCTGGCGTATGGCCGGCTGTTGCCACAGGGTTTGGCCGAAGGCCTGGCGCTGGGCGAGGTACTCACGGGTGATTTCCAAGGCTCGGGTGCAGTGGCCCACGGCCATGGCACCCAGTGCGATGCGCTCGGTCTGAAAGTTCTTCATCACCGCATAGAAGCCCTTGCCGGGCTCACCGAGCAGGTGGTCTGCAGGCACACGAGCCTGGTCGAAGGACAGCTCGGCGGTGTCGCTGCACAGCCAGCCGGTCTTGTCGAGTTGCCGGCCGACGGTGAAGCCCGGTGTACCCTTTTCCACCGCGATGATGGACATGTCACGCTTGCCCGGGCCGGTGCGCGCGGCCACAAAGTACAGGTCGGCGTGCACACCGTTGGTGATGAACAGCTTGCTGCCATTGATCACCCACTCGGGTCCGCGCGGGCCGGATTCCAAGCGGGCTGCGGTCTTGATGCCCGCCACGTCTGAGCCCGCCGAGGGCTCGCTGATAGCCACGGCGGTCACCAGCTCCCCCCGCGTTACCCCTGGCATCCAGCGCGCCTTTTGCTCGGCTGTGCCGGCGTGGTGCAAATGCGGGCTGGCCATGTCGGTGTGCACCAGCACGGTGATGATGAAGCCGGCATAGGTGCTTTGGCTCAGCGCCTCAGCGAAGACAAGATTGGTCAGGGCGTCTGCGCCCGCGCCTCCGTACTCGGGCTCGTAGGGCAAGCCCAACAGGCCGGCTGCGCCCATCTTGCGCAAGACTTCACGCGGCACCCGGCCTTCACGCTCCCAGGCTTGGGCATGCGGCTCCACCTCGGTGGCGATGAAGCGCGCCATCTGGTCGCGCAGCAGCCGGTGGTCGTGATTGATGTAGATGCTATCCATGGCCAAGCCCTACATGCGAAACACGCCGAATTGCGGCCGGTCCGGAATGGTTTGATTCAGGGCCGCGCTGATGCCCAGAGCCAACACCCGTCGGGTGTCAGCCGGGTCGATCACGCCATCGTCCCACAGGCGGGCGCTCGAGTAGTAGGGATGCGACTGCTGGGTAAACTGGTCGAGGATCGGTTGCTTGATCGCTGCCTCCTCCTCGGCGCTCAAGGCCTTGCCCTTTGCCGCAAGGGCATCTTTGCGCACCGTGGCCAAGACACCGGCCGCCTGTTCCCCGCCCATCACGCAGATGCGCGCGTTGGGCCACATCCACAGTTGGCGCGGCGAATAGGCCCGCCCACACATGCCGTAGTTGCCCGCACCATAACTGCCGCCAATGATCACAGTGAACTTGGGCACGGTGGCCGTGGCCACGGCCGTCACCATCTTGGCGCCATGGCGCGCAATGCCTTCGCTCTCGTACTTGCGCCCCACCATGAAGCCGGTGATGTTTTGCAAAAACACCAAGGGTACCTTGCGCTGGCAGCACAGCTCGATGAAGTGCGCGCCCTTGACCGCGCTTTCGCTGAACAGCACGCCGTTGTTGGCGATGATGCCCACAGGTAATCCCTCAATGTGGGCAAAGCCGCACACCAAGGTGGAGCCAAAGCGTGCCTTGAACTCATCGAACTCGGAACCGTCAACCAAGCGGGCGATGATTTCGCGCACATCAAAGGGCTTGCGTGGGTCGGCTGGAATGACGCCATAAAGCTCACGCGCGTCGAACAGCGGCGGGCGCGCGGCAGCTAGGCGCAGGGGCTGGGGCTTTTGCCAGTTGAGGTTGGCCACGATCTGGCGTGCGATCGACAGGGCGTGCAGGTCGTTTTCGGCCAGGTGGTCGGCCACGCCGCTCAAGCGGGTGTGCACATCCCCACCGCCCAAGTCTTCGGCGCTCACCACCTCGCCGATGGCCGCTTTCACCAGGGGCGGGCCCGCTAGGAAGATAGTGCCTTGGTTCTTGACAATGATGGTCTCGTCGCTCATGGCCGGCACATAGGCGCCACCGGCGGTGCATGAGCCCATGACCACGGCCACCTGCGGAATGCCCTGGGCACTCATATTGGCCTGGTTGTAGAAGATGCGGCCGAAGTGGTCGCGGTCGGGGAAGACCTCGTCTTGGTTGGGCAGGTTGGCACCGCCACTGTCCACCAAGTAGATGCAAGGCAGGCGGTTTTGCATGGCGATCTCTTGCGCACGCAGATGTTTCTTAACTGTCATCGGGTAATAGGTGCCACCCTTGACGGTGGCGTCGTTGCACACCACCATGCACTCCACGCCACTGATGCGGCCGATGCCCGCGATCACGCCCGCACAGGGGGCCGCGTCTTGCCCGGATTTGTCTTGGTAAAGGCCCAGCGCAGCCAGCACCCCGATCTCCAAGAAGGGGGTTCCGGGGTCGAGCAGGCGCTCCACGCGCTCACGCGGCAAGAGCTTGCCCCGGGCGGTGTGGCGATCGCGTGCCAGCGGCCCGCCGCCCAGGGCTGCCTTGGCCTGCTGCACGCGCAGGTCGTCCACCAAGGCCTGCATCGCCTGGGCGTAGGCCTTGAATTCGGCACTGCGAGGGTTGATCTGGGAGGAGAGGGCCGGCATTTTCGCTGCGTTGACGTTTACGTAAACGTCAATTCTAGGGCCCCCTGCGCTTTTCACCACGGGTGTTTTTCACCGCCTGTTGCGCGGGCGAGGGAGCGCCCGTACGCCGCGTTGATGGCCCCTTCACCCCCCCGGCGCAGTGACCCCATCGAACAGCCACTGCCCACCCTGCTTCACAAAACGCAGCCGAAGGATGCGGGCGGGCGGGTCTTGGACCATCTTCAATTCATAGAAGGTTTGGCGAAAGTCGACGCGCACCGATAGCGCGCTTCCTGTTTCAACCAACCATGTGTCCAGCGCCGTGGCGATGTGGCCGCTGGCGGGCTCCAACGGCATGGACTGGCGCCCTTTGGGCGTGGATTGATCCTCAAAGGCCTTCCAAGTGATGCGCGCCGCCTTGATCTCGGCCATCTGTTCGGGCGCGGATCCGGAGACGGTGGCACTGCCCAGGTTGCTGCCGGTGATGCCAAACAGGCGCACGAAGCTCACCACGTCGTTGATAGCGCTTCGTACCGTGGCCAGCTCAGCGTCTGATTGCACACCGTTGAGCTGCACCACCTGCTTGGTCTTGCGAAAGGGCTCTTCTCTGAGGAACCGGCTGTCGGGTTTATAGCTTGGTACAGCCTCTGCGGGCGCTTGGGCAAGCGCAGGGCTCGCACCCCCCAGAAGGCTCGTAGCCAGCAGCAGCAGCAGCTGGCTCACCCGGGTCCGCAATGTGGCAGCCCGAGCGGGATGTCGTGCAGGTTTTTGCATCATGGATTCTTTTCCTGAAATGGGTTGGGGGAGGCCCCCGCTGCGGCCTTGCCGCGAGACAGGGCCCCCTTGAAGATCACGGCACATGCCGTGGAAGATGTGTGCTCATTGGCCCCCAGGGCCCTCGTAAAAGAAGCCGCCGAACAACCTCACGCCGATGAAATACACATCGGCCATCGCGTGGCACAGTGCTGAGCCGCCGTACTGCGTGTGGCAAGTCTGTTGCATGGCATCGTAAAAGATCTGGTCGGCCGCTGCGCGCGAAACGCCTGAGCCCGGTCCATAGTTGTTGTCGTGCAGGGCGCAGGCCGCGCCGAATGAGAAGCCAAAGGGTGAGTCCGGCACGAAGGTGCAGAAGTCCTTGGTGGTGTTGCTCATGGGTTCCTCCCTGTTGTTGTCCTTGAGCCACCAGGCATGGGCCGGGGGTGACCGGGCTGGCCTGCCGCCCCCGCTGCAAGCCCGCCCAGTGGACACGGCGCACCTGGAGTCACGCCGCGACGAGGACCATTTCAAGCCGCGATGCGGCCTCGCTCAATCCACCAGAAGAGCCCCCCAGCAGCAGGCCCGCTCAGGGGCCTGGCGTCCAGTCGTAAACCACCCATCCCAGGTCGTTCACCCCCACCATCAGCACCCCAGACTCACCCAGCAGGTGCAGGGAGTCTTGGCTGCGGGCCATGGGCATCCACACCTCCAGGCCCTGGGGCGTCTGCCCCGATTCGGCGATGGCCAGCGGCTCGGGCGCAGAAGTGGCGCCCGTGGCGGCGGCGCATGCAATGCGCATCCATGCCGCGGCAGTGGGGTCTGGCGACAGAGTTGCAGCGTGCGCGATAGACACGTCTGCGCTGAATGCAAAGGTGGTGAGGTGTGGCTGGATCATGAGCCCTCCCTGGAAGTGACCAGCCGGGCACACACAGATGCGGCCCAGAGCGTTCAGCGGCCTGCACAGCAGCCACTGGCCCGGCACGCATGGGCTGCGTGGGGCATTTCATCGGCGCACCGGCGCCGGCGCCATCCCGCCTAGGGGCGGTAATCAGGGTCGAGACGGACACCCCGCGGGGGGGGTGAAGACACCGCGCGGATGAGCACTAGGCCAACGCGCGGCCGATCAGAATTTTCTGAATATCGCTCGTGCCTTCGTAGATTTGGCACACCCGAACATCGCGGTAGATACGCTCCACCGGAAAGTCGCTGACATAGCCATAGCCGCCATGAACCTGGATGGCGTCGCTGCACACGCGCTCGGCCATTTCGCTGGTGAAGAGCTTGGCCATGGCCGCTTCCTTCAGGCAGGGCTGGCCCGCATCCTTGAGCGCGGCAGCGTGGTGAATCAGCTGGCGCGCCGCTTCGATTTGCGTGGCCATATCTGCCAACTTGAACTGCACGCTCTGGTGTTCGAAGATGGGCTTATCGAAGGCCGTGCGATCTTTCGAATAGCGCAGCGCTGCTTCGAAGGCTGCCCGCGCCATACCCAGGCTTTGGGCGGCGATGCCGATGCGCCCGCCTTCCAAACCCGACAGCGCAATCTTCAAGCCCTGGCCCTCTTCACCCAGGCGACATGCCAGCGGCAAGCGGCAGTTTTCGAAGCGAATCTGGGCGGTGTCGCTGCTATGTTGCCCCATCTTCTCTTCCAGGCGCGCCACCTGGTAGCCAGGGGTGTCGGTGGGTATGACAAAGGCGCTGATGCCCTTTTTGCCTGCGGTTTTATCGGTCACCGCCATCACAATGGCCGCATCGGCATTCTGGCCACTGGTGATGAACTGCTTGACGCCGTTGAGCACATAGTGGTCACCCTCGCGTACAGCCGTGGTCTTCAGGCCATCGGCCTGTGAGCCCACATGCGGCTCTGTCAAGCAAAACGCGCCGAGCATCTGCCCTGCAGCCAGGGGCTTGAGCCACTGCTGCTTCTGGTCTTCGTTGGCCCAAGCCACCAGAATGCTGCACACTGGACAATTGTTTACGCTGACCACGGTGGACATGCCGCCGTCACCTGCGGCGATTTCTTCCAGAATGACCGCCAAGGCCAGGTAGTCCAGCCCGGCACCGCCGTACTCAGGCGGTACGGCCACTCCATAGCACCCCAAGTCCGCAAGGCCACGCAACTCAGCCGCAGGGAAGTGGTGCTCTCGGTCCCATCGCGCAGCCTGCGGCGCGATGAAGTCTTGCACATAGGCACGCACGGCGTCTTGCACCGCGCGATGGTCTTCACTCAGCAACATGTTCAAACTCCTTGTTCAACGCCTGGCGCGGTTGGCCGTTACCACACCGCTCAAGGCCATGGCTGCGCCAACGGCCAACGACCAGCTCAGGGGCTCGCCCAAGAGCAGCACCGCGCTGCTCACCCCCGCCACCGGTACCAAGCAGATGTAGCTGGACGCCACGCCCGCGCCCAGTGCCGAAATGCCGCGGAAGAACCACGCATACGCCAGCACCGTGGGCCCCAATGCCATGAAGACCAAGAGGCCAGCCTGGTGGGGTGTCAGCAGGGCAAGACCCTCCAAAGCGGTCGAGGGGCCCTCGACCCCCAAAGCAGCGCACCACAGAAAGGCACAACCCACTGCGGCGCTCACCGCTGTGGCAGTCAGGGAGTCCACGCCCACCATCAGCCGTTTGGCCATCAGGGAATAGCCCGACCAACACACGATACAGCCCACCAGCAACCACTCGCCAACCCCAACACCGCCGGTCAGCAGCATCCAGGGCTGGCCATGCGTCATCACCGTGGCCGCACCCACCACCGCCAGGGCCAAGCCCAGGCCAATTCCGCGGTTGAGCGGTTCGCCGAACAGCCAAGCCGCTGCCAGGGTAACGAAGACCGGGTTGGTGGTCACCACCACCGCTGCTCGGCTGGCTTCAACCTGGTGCAGGCCGTACATGAAAAACAGGGTGTAGCCAAACACGCCCACTGCGCCTGCAGCTGCCAGGCCCGCCCACTGCCGCAGCGACAAGGCTGGCCAAGAGCCCCGCGCAAAGCACGACCATGCCAACAGCACTGCAGCAGCCAGGCTGAAGCGCCAGGCCGAAGAGGACAAGAGGGGAAGGCTCTGCGCAATCGCCCGGCCCGCCGGCCATGACAGGCCCCACAACAGGGTCATGCCGCACAGGCCCAGGTGTACCCGCAGGGCATTGTTCAACATGCTCGATTCACCAGGACAGGGCCTGACCGTCGTGGTTGAAGAAGCTACCGCTGTCGCTGGGCTTGAGGGCGTCGAGCGTGCGGCGCAGGTCGGCCACGCTGCGGTCCACCGGAATGTCGGCACCGTTTCCACCCATATCGGTTTGCACCCAGCCCGGATGAAAGGCCACCACCAAACCGCGCTTGCCCAGAACCAGGGCCGCATCCTTCACCGTGGAGTTCAAAGCCGCCTTCGATGCCCGGTAGGTCCAGCCCGAGGGGCTGTTGCGCAAGCCGATCGAGCCCATCTTGGAAGACAAGACGCCAATGCGACCACCATCGGCTAAAGCGTCGAAATACTGCGGTACCAAGCGCATGAAGCCCAAGACATTTGTGTGCATGACGACATCGAAATCTTGCTGCACCGGTGGGTCCACGCCGGCGGTGCGCGGGCCGAAGATGCCGGCCACATGCCAAATGCGGTCAAAGCGCACGCCGTCGATGCCCCAGGACAGGCCCGAGCAGCCCAAGGCATCAGCGGTATTCACCACCAGGGTGTTCACGCCCAAGTCCTTAAGGCGTGCGATACCGGTTTGTCCCCGTGCGGCCGCATACACCGTGTCACCGCCTTCCAGCGACTGCCGCGCCAACTCATAGCCGATGCCGCGTGAAGCACCGATGATCAAGACATTCATCGTCGAGTCCTCAATAGAGTTCAAGGGCCACGGCCGTGGCCTCGCCGCCACCGATGCACAAACAAGCCAGGCCGCGCTTGAGGCCGCGCAGGCGCAGGGCGCCCAGCAAGGTCACCACAATACGCGCGCCTGAGGCTCCAATCGGGTGACCCAGGGCGCAAGCACCGCCGTGCACATTCACAATGTCATGCGGCAGCTTGAACTCCGCCATCGCCGCCATCGTTACCGCCGCAAAGGCCTCGTTGACTTCCCACAGGTCCACCGAAGACGCCAACCAGCCCGCCTTCTTCAAGGCCTTCTGAATGGCCCCAGCCGGCGCGGTGCTGAACCACTCTGGGGCCTGGGCATGCACCGCATGGCTGACGATGCGCGCGACGGGCTTCAGGCCCAGTGTCTGAGCCCTGGATTCACGCATCATTAACAAAGCAGCAGCGCCATCGGAGATGCTGGATGCATTGGCCGCGGTGATGGTTCCGTCTTTTTTGAAAGCCGGCTTGAGCAGGGAGATCTTGTCGAGCTTGGCCTTGAAGGGCTGTTCGTCATGGTGGATCACGGTGTCGCCCACCTTGCCGGGCAGCGTCACCGGCGCCATTTCCCAATCGAATGCACCGCTCTTGTTGGCCTCAAGGGCCCGCGTGGTTGAAGCCACGGCGTATTCGTCTTGCTGCTGGCGACTGAATTGATATTGAGCTGCGCAGGCTTCGGCGAATACGCCCATGGCCTTGCCGCGTTCATAAGCGTCTTCTAAGCCGTCCATGGCCATGTGGTCGAACAGTTGGGCCGCGCCGTACTTCACACCCTTGCGTGCGAACATCAGGTGTGGGGCGTTGGTCATGCTTTCCATGCCTCCGGCCACCATCACCTCGGCGCTGCCGGCGACCAGCATGTCGTGCGCAAACATCATGGCGCGCATGCCGCTGCCGCACATCTTGGACAAGGTGACCGCGCCGGCCGAATCGGGCAAGCCCGCTTGGCGCATGGCCTGGCGCGCAGGCGCTTGGCCTTGCCCAGCCATCAGGCAATTGCCCATCAACACCTCGTTGACAGCATCACCGGCTACACCAGCGCGCTGCACTGCTGCTCGGATGGCCACCGCGCCCAATTCGGCCGCACTTAGGCTTGCGAAGCATCCCAACAGGCCGCCAATTGGCGTACGGGCTGCGGAGGCGATGACAACAGGATCGCTCACAAAACGCTCCTAGGAAGTAAAGGGTAAGCCACCAGTGCGTGCAGGCGCACGTCGTACTCATGGCACAGCCAGTTATCAGCCATACCGCCGCAGATACCCCGCACGGCTGCCCGCACGCCAGCGCAGCCGTGGTGGCCCACCACCATGACTTGTTCCACCCTCAGGTGTTCAACTGCAAATTGAATGGTAGACAAGGCGTTGAGGTCCGAGTGCATCTCCACCTTGGCCACATTGGCCACATTGGCCATATTGCGTTGAACGAACACCTCACCCGGGTCCGGGCCGGCGATTTCATTGGCCGGAACGCGGCCGTCGGAGCAGCCGACCCACATGTATTTGGAGTTCTGCTGTTTGTTGACGAGCAGATCCTCAAGGCGCGGGCTCATGGGTTTGGGTTCCCTGGCGTCTCGGTGTGCATGCGCTTGGTGGCTCGACCTGGCTACATCGTCTCGGCAAACAGCTCGCGCCCAATGAGCATGCGCCTAATTTCACTGGTCCCGGCGCCAATCTCGTAGAGCTTGGCGTCGCGCCACAAGCGGCCCAAGGGGTACTCATTGATATAGCCGTTGCCGCCGAAAATCTGCAGGCCCTCACCGGCCATCCAGGTGGCCTTCTCCGCACACCACAGGATGACGCTGGCGCAATCTTTGCGCACCTGGCGCACATGCTGCGCGCCCAGCAGATCTAAATTCTTACCAACGGTGTAGCAAAAGCTGCGCGCGGCCTGCAGCACGGTGTACATGTCGGCCACCTTGCCCTGAATGAGCTGAAACTCGCCAATGCTCTGGCCGAACTGCTTGCGGTCGTGGATGTAGGGCACCACATTGTCCATCACTGCTTGCATGATGCCGATGGGCCCTGCGGCCAGCACCGCACGCTCATAGTCCAGGCCACTCATCAGCACCTTGGCGCCGTTGTTTAGGCCACCCAGGATGTGGTCGGTCGGCACCTCGACGTCCTGGAAGACGAGCTCGCCGGTATGCGAACCCCGCATGCCCAACTTATCGAGCTTTTGAGCGATCGAAAAACCCTTCGTGCCCTTTTCGATCAGAAAGGCGGTCACACCGCGCGCACCCAACTCGGGCTCGGTCTTGGCGTAGACCACCAGGGTGTCGGCATCCGGCCCATTGGTGATCCACATCTTCGAACCATTGAGTAAGTAGTAGCCGCCCTTGTCTTCAGCCCTCAGCTTCATGCTGATCACGTCTGAGCCGGCCCCGGGCTCGCTCATGGCCAAGGCGCCCACATGCTCACCGCTGATCAGCTTGGGCAGGTATTTGCGGCGCTGCTCTTCGCTGCCGCTGCGCTTGATCTGGTTGACACACAGATTGGAGTGCGCCCCATAGCTCAAGCCCACACTGGCGCTGGCCCGGCTGATTTCCTCCATGGCTACCATATGGGCCAGGTAGCCCATGTCGGCGCCGCCGTATTCCTCGCCCACAGTGATGCCCAGCACGCCCAAGTCGCCCATCTTGCGCCACAGGTCCATGGGAAACTGGTCGCTGCGGTCGATCTCGGCCGCGCGCGGGGCGATCTCCGCATCGGCAAAGTCGCGCACCGTATCTCGCAAGGCATCGATATCAGCACCGAGTTGAAAGTTCAGGCCGGGCAGGTTCATGGAAACTCCGAAAATGTCGAGCGCACGGTGATTCACGTTTACGTAAACGTCAATCTTAGCCTGCCGAGTTTACGTTTACGTAAACGTCAATTCTATCCAGGCGCAATAAGGGGTCTTAAGCCGCTAAAGCGGCTTTGCTGCGTGATCGGCGCGGTGCCGCGCGGCGCACTGCTGCACCCAGCAGGTCGCGGCAGCGTGCCTCGTGCTGAGCGATTTCGGCCAGGGTCACCTCCAGGTCCTTGCGCTGCTGTTCCAACTGCAGGCGATGGGACTGCAGCACCCCCAGGAACGCCTTGAGTTGCGGCGCGGTGTCATCCGGCGACTCGTACATGTCCACCAGCTGTTTGATCTCCTGCAACGTCAGGCCCAGGCGCTTGCCCCGCAGCGTGAGCTTCAGGCGCGTACGGTCACGATGGGTGTACACCCGGTTACGCCCTTGGCGCCCAGGCGTCAACAGGCCCACGTCCTCATAGAAGCGGATGGCCCGCGGCGTAATGTCGAACTCTTGTGCGAGTTCGGTGATGGTGAGGGTGGTCGCGGCCGGCGCGGCCTTGCGTCTTGCACTCATGGGTGGCTTGGTTAGACTGACGTTAACGTAAACGTAAATGTAAATGTAAAGCGAACGTACCCCGATGGCCAACAACAAGGAACACGAACTGCAGTACCCCCTGGGCGACCAGCTGCCGGCGCCAGGATCCGCCCTAGACGTAGCCCCTGGGGTGAAGTGGGTGCGCATGGGCCTGCCCTTTGCCCTGGACCACATCAACCTGTGGCTGCTGCGCGACCGCCTCGAAGATGCCCACGGAAAGCTGCGCGAGGGCTGGGCGATCGTGGATTGCGGCATCACCAACGACACCACCCGCAGCGCCTGGGAGCAGGTCTTCAGTGATCACCTTGCAGGCCTGCCAGTGCTGCGGGTGATCGTCACCCACATGCACCCCGATCACATTGGGCTGGCCCACTGGCTGATCAATCAGTGGAGCACGCCCGAGCTGCCTTGCCGCCTGTGGATCAGCGGCACGGATTGGAACGCCGCACGCATCGCCAGCCGTTCCACCATCGGCCATGGCGGCCAAGCGGCGGCCGACTTCTTTGGCAGCCACGGCCTGGTAGACCCTGAGGCTCTGGACAAGGTGGGGCAACGCAGCAACTACTATGGCTCCATGGTGCCGGCCGTGCCCGACCAGTACAGGCGCCTGATGGATGGTGATGTGCTGCGCATCGGTGACCATGGCTGGCGCTGTATCAGTGGCTATGGGCATGCGCCTGAGCACATCGCCTTACACAGCGACAGCCTAGGGCTGCTGATCTCGGGCGATATGGTGCTGCCGCGCATCAGCACCAATGTCAGCGTGATTGACCTGGAGCCCGAGGCCAACCCCTTGGCCCTGTACCTGCACTCCCTGAGTCGGTATCAAGACCTGAGCCCTGACACCCTGGTGCTGCCTTCGCACGGCAGGCCCTTCAAGGGCCTGCAGCGGCGCATTGCCCAGTTACGCGAACATCATCAGGCCCGCTTGACTGACACGCTGAGGCGCTGCGCCCAGTCCCCGGCCTGCGCCGCCGACCTGCTCACGGTTCTGTTCCGGCCCAACCTGGATCTGCATCAAACCACGTTCGCCATGGGAGAGGCCGTGGCCCACCTGCACGCCTTGTGGCACCGGGGTGAACTGGTGCGACAGCAAGGTGCTGACGGCGTGTGGCGGTTCTCGCCGGCCGAAGGTGGCTGGCTGGATTGAACGCGCTGGCTGGGCTTTGGCGGCCGTGGCAGCCGACTCCCCAGGGGTCATGTAAGCATAGCGGGTTGGTGCGCGCCGCGGCGCTGCCCAGGTTGTCATCTTGCTTGGCCTGCGCCGCCCGGGTGGGCCGGGCGTGAACATGGCTGGCGAGAACAGGCAGCGGGCGCCTGTTTGGTCATTGACCTGGGCCCGATCCAGGTCTCCTGGCTCATCACGTCGGGGCCTCCTGTGCTCAATCGCCTAAGGGCACGGCCTGCTTCAAGGGCTCCTGCGCCTGCTCGTATGCCGGCAAGACCGAGCGCACCACATCCCAAAAGGCAACGCTGTGGTTCATCTCCCGCAAGTGGGCCAACTCATGCACCACCACATAGTCCACCGTGCTCAAGGGAAATTGAATGAGCCGCCAGTTCAGCCGCACCGATCCATCGGCCGTGGCACTGCCCCAACGGGCCTGGGCTGCACTCAAGGACAGGCGCTTAACGCGCACGCCCAAGCGTTGGGCGTACCACTGGCAGCGCTGCTCAAACAGTTGCTTGGCCTGGCGCTGCCACCAGCTGTGCACCACATCGCGGATGCGTTCGGCCTGGGCCTCAGCGGGCAGGCCCAGCCGCAACGCAGGAGCCGCGGTGCCGCCGGGGTCCTCTTCGAGCCTTGCCGATCCCGGCGCACTCACGCCCGCGGCGTCCAAGACCAGCCGCACCTGTCGTCCCAGATAGGGCACCCGGGCTCCGTCGGCCCACACGATGCGCGCCGCCTGAATACGGCGGCTGAGCTCGCCTTGTTCCTGGAGTTTGCGCAAGATCCAAGACGCCTTTTCTTGCAGCGCAGCTTGCACCTCGCCCAAGCCTACCCAGCGCGGCGCACTCACGCTCAGGCCCTCGGGGCCCACCACAAATCCGATGGTGCGGCGCTTGCCGCGACGGAAGGCGTAACGCACCCGCTGGCCCGCCAGCACCACCTCTTGGCTGGCCTGAGGGTGCGACACAGGGGCGGGCATCGGTACGGGGGGTGATGCAAGACCCACAGCGTTGTTACTGCCGGGGACGGCTGCGCTGGGCCCTTCCTCAAAGCCGAACGCCAGTTGCTCGAACGCCGCCATGGCAAATGAGTTTAGGCCCTTTAGTCTGGCGCTGGTGGCCGCATGGCCTCAAGCTTTCAAAGTGACAGCACCGCTGGGGTAGGCCTGGGGGTCCAAGCGCCGCATCTCGGCCTCGACCCAACCCTCCACCTCGGCCATCAGGCTTTCCGGGTCACGCCCAGCCGGCGCGATGGGCGGCCCAATGGAGATATCCACCACTCCAGGCCGCAGCAGGAAGGACTTGCGCGGCCAGCAACGCGCCGAGGTCACCGCAATAGGCACCAGACAGGCACCGGTAACCACAGCCAGCCGCGCAGCGCCTGATTTATAGGTGCCTTGAGAGCCGCGCTCGGTGCGCGTTCCCTCGGGAAACATGATCACCCACACGCCTCGGTCCATCAGCCTGCGCCCCTGCTCGGCTACCTTGTTCCAGGCCTCAGCACGCTTGCTGCGGTCAATGTGGATCATGTCCAGACGCCCCATGGCCCAGCCAAAGAAGGGAACCATCAGCAGTTCCTTCTTGAACACATACGCCAATGGGTGGCTCATGAGGGTAGGAAAGGCAAAGGTTTCCCAGGTGGACTGATGCTTGGGACACAAGATGACTGGCGTCAGCGCGTCGGGGGCGGGCAGATGCACCACACCCTGTAGGCGGTGATGAACGCCGCAGATCACCCTAGCGCCCAAAATGGCCACCCGCAACCAGCCCATGCAGAACCAATACAGGCGGTCGCCCCGAACAAACACCGACATCACCAGGGCGGCGAGGGCCCAGGGGATGACGGTCAGCGCCATCCACAGATAGAAGGCAGCCGAGCGCAGCAGGCTGATCATGTCGGGCGCAACAGGGATTCGGCCAAGGCCCCGAGGTCGCGGTGCACGCAGGCACCTGGCGCCTGCTGAACCAAGGCCTGCACCTGTTCATCGTCCATGGCCGCCGCCCGGCCGGTGCGCACCAAATGCGGCTGGCAGCCTGCAGCCACCGCCGCCTTGAGGTCGCGCAGGTTGTCGCAGACCATGGGTACCTGGGCCAAGTCCAAACCGTAGCGCTGTGCAATCTGCAGCATCATGCCCGGCAACGGTTTACGGCACTCGCACTGTTCCTCGGGGGTATGGGGACAGAAGAACACCGCATCCAGGCGACCACCCGCATCGGCCAAGCGGCGATACATCGTTTGGTGCACCGCGTTGAGCGATGACATGTCGATCAGGCCGCGGCCGATGCCGGCTTGGTTGGTGGCCACCACCGCATGCCAGCCGGCATGGTTCAAGCGAGCCACCGCCTCAGGCGCACCCTCCAGGGGCTCCCACTCCTGCGGTTCCTTCACATGGTCTTCGCGGTAGCGGTTGAGCACACCATCGCGCCCGAGGATGATGAGCTTGACCGCATGGTGTGCGACGTGGGGCATGTTCAGGCCGCCAGGCGAGACAGATCGGCCACCTGGTTCATTGCCCCATGCAGCCGATTGAGCAGGGCAAGCCGGTTTCGGCGCAAGGCCTCGTCGTCGGCATTGACCATCACGCCGTCAAAGAAGGCATCCACAGGGGCCTTGAGCACGGCCAGGGCCTGCAATGACCGGGTGTAGTCGTGTGCATCAAATTGACGCTGGGCCACCGGCACGGCTTCCTGCAAGGCGGCAAACAAGGCCTGCTCGGGAGCCTCGCGCAGCAACTCGGCCTGCACGCCTTGGGGCACCGCGCCCTCAACCTTCTTCAGGATATTGGACACCCGCTTGTTGGCCGCGGCCAGCGAAGCGGCCTCGGGCAGGGCGGCAAACGCCCGAACGGCTTCCAAGCGCTTAGCCACCTCACCCAGACGCGCGGGCCGCTGGCTCAGCACCGCATCCACTTCGTTTGCGGTGTAGCCCTGCTCGCGCAGCGTCACGGCCAGGCGGTCGTAGAAAAAGTCCAGCAAGGCGGCCGTCGGGTCGGCAATCAGATCTCCGAAGATCGGCCGGGCCGCGGCAATCAGTTCAGGCAGTTGCAGCGGCAGGTTCTTCTCGCACAGGATGCGGATGACACCCAGGGCATGGCGGCGCAGCGCAAAGGGGTCTTTGTCGCCCGTGGGCAACTGGCCCGTGCCAAACAAACCCACCAAGGTTTCGAGCTTGTCGGCCAGGGCCACCACCGTGCCGGTGTGGTTGCGCGGCAAGGCGTCGCCCGCAAAGCGCGGCTTGTAGTGGTCTTCGATGGCGATGGCCACGCCGTCGCGCAGGCCTTCATGGCGGGCGTAGTAAGCGCCCATGATGCCCTGCAGCTCGGGGAACTCGCCCACCATATCGGTCAACAAATCAGCCTTGGCCAAGACAGCCGCCTGCTGCACCTTGCCGTCAAGCACCTCGAACTCGTCTCTGGCGTCCACGGTGTAAGGCACCGTGGCCATGCGCAGCTGATTGACGACGGTGTGGGCCAAGGCCCGCACCCGCTCGGTGCGCTGACCCTGCGTGCCCAGCTTGCCGTGGTAGACCACCTTGTCTAGGCCCGGCACCCGGTCGGCCAAGCTGCGCTTGCGGTCCTGATCGAAGAAGAATTTGGCGTCTGCCAAACGCGGACGCACCACACGCTCATTGCCCTGCACCACCGCCGAGGGGTCGGCCGGCGAAATATTGCTCACGATCAGGAAACGGTTGGTGAGCTTGCCTGCCCCGTCGAGCAGGGGGAAATACTTTTGATTGGCCTTCATCGTCAAGATAAGGCACTCCTGCGGCACGGCCAGGAACTCGCGTTCGAACTCACAGGTCAGCACATTGGGGCGTTCGACCAGTGCAGTCACCTCGTCCAGCAGCGCTTCGTCTTCGATGGGCTTCAAGCCCAGGGCAGCGGCCGCAGTGGCCAGTTGCGCCACGATGACCGCGCGTCGCTCATCAAAGCGAGGGATCACCGCGCCGTCTTCTTTCAACAGCTGCTCGTAGCGGTCGGCGTGGTGCACGTCGATCGTGGGCAATCGGGCTTCGAAACGGTGGCCTTGGGTGCGGCGGCCTGCGTTCAAGCCCAAGACCGACACCGCCAACACGGCCTGGCCGTGCAGGGCCACCAACCCGTGTGCGGGCCGCACGAAGTTGACGCTGGTCCAACCGGGCTGCACATCCGGGCCGCCCTGCTCCAACTGGTAGGCCATCGCCTTGGAAATGGGCAGGGCCGCCAGGGTTTCATCCAACGCTTTTTGCAGGCCCTCAGCCACAGTGGCGCCAGGCACTACCGTGTCCAGGAACAGGGTTTCGGCCTTGCCGTGGCCTTGACGCTGCAAACCCGACACCGCTTGTGCATTCAGGCCCATCGCCGCCAGCTTCTTGAGCAGGGCCGGGGTGGGCGCCCCTGACACATCCAAACCCACCGACACCGGCATCAGCTTGGTCTGTTGTGGCCGGTCGGCGGCCTTGGCGGCCACCTGGGTCAGATACAGGGCCAGCCGGCGAGGCGTGGCAAAGGGCGTGGCCACGCTGTGGGCACCGGCCAATCCGGCCCCGCGCAGGCCGGACACCAATCCGTCGGCAAACGCCGCCCCCAGCTTCTTGAGGGACTTCGGGGGCAGCTCTTCAACAAAGAGTTCGACCAGCAGGTTGGCCACCGGCGCGTTCGGTTCGGACATGGTGTTCAGGCCGCCTTCTTCTGTTGCTGCTCGCGCTGATCGGCCAGCTTGGCCAAGGTCTCATCGGCCCAGGCCTTGGGCGCCAGCGGAAAGCCCAGGCGCGCGCGGCTGTCGAGGTAGCTGGCGGCCACGCTGCGCGCCAGGTTGCGAACGCGGCCGATGTAGGCGGCGCGCTCAGTCACCGAAATTGCACCACGGGCATCCAACAGGTTGAAGGTGTGCGCCGCCTTGAGCACCTGCTCATACGCCGGCAGCGCCAACTGCGACGACATCAGATGCTGTGCATTGCCCTCGTACGCGGCAAAGGCCTGTAACAGGAAATCGACGTTGGAATGCTCGAAGTTGTAGGTGCTTTGTTCCACCTCGTTCTGGTGGAACACATCGCCATAGGTGATGGTGCCCTGGGACCCCGGTTCGTTCCCGGTCGAATACACCAGGTCGTACACGTTCTCAACCCCCTGCAGGTACATGGCCAGGCGCTCCAACCCGTAAGTGATCTCGCCGGTGATGGGCCGGCAGTCAATGCCACCGACTTGCTGGAAGTATGTGAACTGGGTGACCTCCATGCCGTTGAGCCAAACCTCCCAGCCCAGACCCCAGGCGCCCAGGGTGGGGTTCTCCCAATCGTCCTCGACAAAGCGCACATCGTTTTGCTTCAGGTCGAATCCCAAGGCCTCTAGCGAACCCAGATACAGCTCCAGGATGTTCGACGGCGCGGGCTTAAGCACCACTTGGTACTGGTAGTAGTGCTGCAGGCGATTGGGGTTTTGTCCGTAGCGGCCATCTTTGGGGCGGCGGCTGGGTTGCACATAGGCCGCCTTCCAAGGCTCCGGGCCCAGGGCACGCAAGAAGGTGGCGGTGTGGCTCGTACCTGCCCCCACCTCCATGTCGTAGGGCTGCAACAGGGCGCAGCCCTGGCGGTCCCAATAGTCCTGCAGGCGCAGGATGATCTGTTGGAAAGTGAGGGAGCTCATGTGGGGTGGGGTGTGGGAGCGCCCGCGAATCTTGGAGCGCAAACCCGCGATTTTAGGTCGACCAGCCGCTGGCGCTGGCCGCATAACGGCTGCGGCGCGCGGCCAAGCCGGCGGCCAGCCACGCGAAAACCGCCACGCCCCACAGGGGCAACAAGCCGAAGCGACCGGCCCATTGCGCATAAGGAGTCAGGCCCTGGCGGCCCTCCACCTGGGCCTCCAGCACGCCCCGCACTTGGGGTTCCAGCCATGCGCGCACCGCGCCCTGGTGGTCAATTACCGCGGTGGCACCGGTGTTGGTGGCCCGCAGCATCGGCCGCTGCAACTCCAGGCTGCGCAGCCGGGAAATATGCAGGTGTTGATCGATGGCTACCGTGGGGCCAAACCAGGCGATGTTGCTCAGGTTCGCCAACACGGTGGGCGCGCCCTGCGGGTCGTGAAAGCGCCGCGCCAGCTCTTCCCCAAACAGGTCTTCGTAGCAAATGTTGGGTGCCAGCGCCTGGCCTGCGAATGGATACGAGGCTTGCACCGACGCGCCGCGGTCAAAGTCGCCCAGCGGGATGTGCATCAGGTCAATAAACCAGCGAAAGCCCCAGGGAATGAACTCCCCAAACGGCACCAGGTGGTGCTTGTCGTATCGATAGGCCAGATCGGGTCGGCCACTGGCCTGGGAATCCCAAGCCACCACGGAATTGCTGTAGCCCCCGGAGGTGGTGGTCAGGGGCAAACCCAGCAGGGCAGCGCGGGCGCCGGCCGATTCGGCAAAGGGCGCAGACAGCTCGGCCCACAGCGTGGCAGGCAGGTCTTGCGGCAGCAAGGGCAGCGCGGTTTCAGGCGCAAGCACCAGCTCACCCTGGGCCTGCGCCAAGGCTGACTGCAAGTCTTGCAACAGACGATCCAGCCGCGCAGGGTCAAACTTTTCATTTTGGGCGACCCCGGTTTGCACCAAGGACACGGTCAGGCGGCCGCTAGACTGGGTGAAGGCCTTCGGCAGCGCAGCCACTGCGGCTGCGGCCACCAGCACCCACACCGCAGGCCACAGGCGCCACAAGCCCGTTCGGCGGCGCATGCCGGCAGCCGAGACCCCCGCGCCCAGGGCCGCCGAGAACCGTGCACGATCTGCTGACGGGCCGCCGGCACCCCAGGCCCAAGCCCAGGCAGCACCGATCAGGGCCACCCACGCACCCATTCCATAAACCCCAAGCCAAGGGGCCCAGGCTGCCAGAGGTGAATCCACCTGCGCGTAACCCGAGGCCACCCAAGGAAAGCCGGTGAACCACTGGCCGCGCGCCAGTTCCACGGAGAGCCAAGCCGCTGCAAATGCCGGCACATCCCAGCGCGCATAGCCGGTGCGCCAATGCGCCACCAACCCCATGGCCAAGGCCCAATAGAGCGCCAAGGCGGCCCCCAAGGCCAGTACCGATGCGGCGGCCATCGGCGCGGGCATGCCCCCGTAGCGGTTGAGGCTGATGAACAACCACCAGGTGCCCGCTACCATCCAGGCCGTGCCAAAGGCCCAGGCGCAGGCTGCGGCCCCCCGTGGCGGGTGCCGCCACACGGCGTGTGCCAGCACGGCGGCGCACAAAGGCCCCCACCACCATGACTCGGTATGCACATGGGGCACCGTGGACATGGCGCCGGCTGCGGCCGAGGCCAACATCCACAGAAGCGTCATGTGGGGTTCACGCGCAAAGGAGCCTAAGCGCTTAGGCGTTGGGCGGCTGCCCAGCAGCCGCCTTGGATGCTGAATCGCCCAGGTCGGAGCTGGGCACACGGGTTACACGGAACCAACGCACGGCACCACCGCGGGCCAGCAACACCACAAAGCGCAGGCCCTTGACATCGACGGACTCACCCCGGCGCGGCACGCGGCCCAACTCGTGGGCCACCAGGCCGCCGATGGTGTCGAAGTCTTCTGCGGGAAAGTCCAGGCCGAAAATTCGGTTGACCTCGGCGATCGGCCCGTCGCCCGCGACCCGGTAGGACCCGTCGGCCAAGGTGTAGACCGCAGACTCCCCGTCGGCTACATCGAACTCGTCTTCAATCTCGCCGACGATTTCTTCCAGCACATCCTCAATGGTGACCAGCCCGGCAGTTTGGCCAAACTCATCAATAACAATGGCCATGTGGTTGCGGTTGGACCGGAAGTCGCGCAGCAGTTCGGTCAAGGCCTTGCTTTCGGGCACGAACACCGCTGGGCGCAACAGGGTGCGCAGGTGCAGTTCGGGTGCCCGCTGCAGCTTGATCAGGTCCTTGGCCATGAGGATGCCGATGATGTTGTCTCGCGAAGCCTCCACCATCGGGAAGCGGGAATGGGCGGTGCGGATGACGGTTTCAAGCAAGTCCTCATAGGGCTGGGTCAAATCCAGCACATCCATACGGGGAGCGGCCACCATCACATCGCCAGCAGACTTGTCCGATAGGCGCAACACGCCTTCCACCATGCGGCGGGCATCAGGTTCGATAAGGCTTCGGTGCTCAGCATCGGCCAGTGATTTGAGCAGCTCTTCGCGTGAATCTGGGCCTGGGGAGATGAAATCGACCAGGCGGTCCAGCAGGGTACGGCGATCGACAGGGGGCGCAGGAGTGCGCCCAGTAGGGTGGGGTTCTGACACAGCGGGTGTCGGCAGTGGAAGAGGACGCAGGATACCGCAGCTTGACAGATCGCGCGTCTTGAAAGACAGTCCGACGCCTCCAATTTGGGGGATAGACTGAAAACTGCGCATCATGACCCCAACCCTGATCCCCGCCACCATCCTCACAGGCTTCTTGGGCTCGGGCAAGACCACGCTACTCAAGCGGGTGCTCAGTGAAGCCCATGGCCAAAAGATCGCCGTGATCGAAAACGAGTTCGGCGAAGAGAACATCGACAACGACATTCTGGTGGCCGACACGAATGAGCAGATCATCCAGATGAGCAATGGCTGCATCTGTTGCACCATTCGTGAAGACCTGCGCGCCACCCTTGCAGACCTTGCCGAAAAGCGCCGCAAGGGCGAGTTGGATTTCGAGCGGGTGGTGATCGAAACCACCGGCGTGGCCGACCCCGGCCCCGTGGCGCAGACCTTCTTCATGGACGATGAAGTAGCCGCGAGCTTTCAGCTCGACTCCATCATCACCTTGGTGGACGCCAAACACGCACAACAGCAGCTCGACACCCGCCAGGAAGCGCGTCGCCAGGCCGGCTTCGCCGACCGCATCTTCATCAGCAAGGCTGACCTGGTGAGCCCACAAGACATCGACGCGCTGACCCACCGCGTGCGCCACATGAACCCGCGAGCCCCGATCGAAAGCGCTCACTTCGGTGAGGTGCCGATCGACAAGATCTTCGACCTCAAGGGCTTCAACCTCAACGCCAAGCTCGACATTGACCCCGAGTTCCTCAAGGCCGACGACCATCGGCATGGCCACGCCCATGGTCATTCACACGGCCAGTCTCATGACCACGACCACCACCATCATGGCCACAGCCATGATCACGAACACGGCGAGCACTGCGACCACCCCCATCACCACCACCATGACGACGACGTGAAGTCCTTCGTCTTTCGAGCGGATAGGCCCCTTCATGCCGAACGCCTGGAGGACTTCCTGGGCTCCATCGTCCAGGTATACGGGCCCAAGATGCTTCGCTACAAGGGTGTTCTGTACATGAAAGGGTATGACCGAAAGGTGATTTTTCAAGGCGTGCACCAGCTCATGGGCAGTGACCTGGGCCCCGAGTGGACTCCAGGCGAGAAGAAGCAAAGCAAGATGGTCTTCATCGGAATCAATATGCCTCGCGACATCCTGCTGCAGGGCCTTGAGCGCTGCCTGATTTGAGACAGCCGCCCCGGTGTAACCCATGCCCCTGGGGGACACGCTTGTCGAAGCGGCATCCGGGGCCCCAGGGCCCCAGGGCTTTAGGGCTTTAGGGCTTTAGGGCCTCAGGACTTTAGCGGGGCGTGATGAGGAAGGGACCACCTGGGGTGAGGCTTGGTCCCGCGCTAGGGGTAGGACCGGATACGCCGATTCAAGGCAGAGGAACAGACTCCATGCCCCATGACAAGCCTCGTGTTGAGGCCCGTCGGACGAGGAGACGAAGTTGAGTAAGAGCAAGGCCAAGCCGGCCACCTCCAAAACAGTCAAGACGGCCAAGTCGCTCAGCCAGACCGCGGCACCGAAAAAGCCCGCGCCGCCGGCCAAGCCCAAAGCGAAGGCCCCTGCCAAGCCTGCGGCCAAAGCGACAACCAAAGTGAGGACCAAAGCGACAACCAAAGAGAGGACTAAACCCAAGCCTTTGGCGACGACCAAGCCCAAGACAAAGGCTGCTGCCAAGCCCCCGGTCAAGGGCAGTGGTAGGCCCGTGGGCAAACCGGCTGCCAAAGGTGCAAGCAAGTCCGCACCCAAACCGGCGCGCAAGCCGCCCGCCAAGGCTGCATCGAAACCCAGTTCCAAACCACCGGCCAAGTCCAGTCCCAAACGCAGCCCCAAACTCAGCGGTAAGACCAGCGGTAAGGCCAGCGGTAAGGCCAGCGGTAAGACCAGCGGTAAGGCCAGCGGTAAGGCCAGCGGCAAGACCAGCGCTGCACCCAAGTCTGCGAAAAATGTCACGGGCAAGAGCCCGGCTAAGCGGGGGGTGAAGATCCAGGTCAAGACCAAACCCACCAGCACGGTCAAACTAGTGCCCGCGCCGGCCGTTAGCAAAACCAAAACGGCGGCTCCAAGCGCACCCGGTCCTGTACACGTGAAGAAAGCATCCGTGAAAGCCACTGCAGCGCCGGCCACTTCGGCCTCCGCCCCTTACAAGGCCACCGAATCGGTCGCCACCACCGCCCGTCCGGCCGGCAAGACCCGCATGAGCCGCGCCCAAGCCAACAGCCAGCCGGTGCCCGCCGCACCCATTCACCCAGCCAACCGTTTTGCCGATCGCTTTGCCCCAGCCAAGTCCAGCGCCCGTCACCTGCCCGAGCCGATTCTGGACATCAAGCCCGCCGGCAAACCCGACCCCAAGCTGGCCAAAGCATGGAAAAGCAAGGCTGGGCGCGACCTTAGCGAGCCCGAGCTGCTGGCCATGCCCGGCAGCGAGTACATGAACGACAAGCAGATCGACTTCTTCAAGTCGCGTCTGAGCGCGCTAAAGGAAGACCTGCTGTCCAATGCGGGCGAAACCACCGAGCACCTGCGCGAAGACACCACCATCGTCCCCGACCCGGCAGACCGTGCCACGATCGAGGAAGAGCACGCGCTGGAGCTGCGCACCCGCGACCGCGAGCGCAAGCTGCTGCGCAAGATTTCCCAGTCCCTGGCCCGCATTGACACCGGCGAATACGGCTACTGCGAAGAGACCGGCGAGCCTATAGGCTTGGGTCGTCTGCTGGCGCGTCCCACGGCAACGCTGTCCCTGGAAGCCCAGCAGCGCCGGGAACTCAAACAGCGGATGTTTGGCAACTGACGCCAGGCCGCCGCGTCGATGAGCGCAGCAGCCGTGTACCACGGCACCACCATCGTCAGCGTGCGCCGGCAGTCAGCCGACGGCAGCTGGCAGGTGGCCTTAGGAGGTGACGGACAGGTCACCCTGGGCCATATCGTCGTCAAGGCCAGTGCGCGCAAGGTGCGCAAGCTGTACAAAGACCAAATCTTGGCGGGCTTTGCCGGTGCTACGGCCGACGCCTTTACCCTGTTCGAACGCTTTGAAGCCAAGCTGGAAAAGCACCAGGGCCACCTCGCGCGAGCAGCCATCGAACTCACCCGCGACTGGCGGACCGACCGGGTCCTGCGCCGCCTGGAAGCCATGCTGGCGGTGGCCGATCGCAGTGCCAGCCTCATCATCACCGGCAACGGCGATGTCCTAGAGCCCGAGCGCGGCATCGTGGCCATCGGATCGGGTGGGGCTTACGCACAAGCGGCAGCGCAAGCGCTCTTGGCGCACACCGAGCTGGGGGCGGCCGATATCGTCAAGCGCGCCCTTGAAATCGCCGGAGAACTCTGCATCTATACCAACCAGAACCACACGATCGAAGTGCTGGACTGACTTTGCTGCCCGCGCGCGGTGCGCACAGCCCAGGCCCGCGCGCACCAGCGCGTTGCCCCCTGCCGAAGGATTCGCCCATGAGCGCCATGACCCCCCAGGAGATCGTCTCCGAGCTCGACCGCCACATCGTGGGCCAGCAGTCGGCCAAGCGCGCGGTGGCCATCGCACTGCGTAACCGCTGGCGGCGCCAGCAGGTTGACGAGAAGCTGCGGCACGAAATCACGCCTAAGAATATCCTGATGATCGGCCCCACCGGTGTGGGCAAGACGGAAATTGCACGGCGCCTGGCGCGCCTGGCCGATGCGCCCTTCATCAAGGTCGAGGCCACCAAATTCACCGAAGTCGGTTATGTAGGCAAAGACGTTGACACCATCGTGCGCGACCTGGTGGATGTGGCCGTCAAGCAAGAGCGCGAGCGCCAGGTGCGCGCCAAGCGCAGCCTGGCCGAAGACGCTGCTGAAGATCGCATCTTGGATGTGCTGATTCCGCCTGCCCGCTCGACCATCAGTACAACGCCTTTTGGTTTCGGCGAGCCCTCAACCCCGGTCCGCCCCGCGGCCGACAGCGCGGCGCGGCAAACGTTTCGCAAGCGCTTGCGCGAGGGCTCCCTGGATGACACCGAAATCGAAATTGAGCTGGCCGAGTCACGGCCTACGCTGGAGGTCATGGGCCCGCAGGGCATGGAAGATATGGCCGAACAGCTCAAGGGTCTGTTCTCGCAAATCGGCGCCGGACGCCGGAAAACCCGCAAGCTCAAGATCAAGGATGCGCTGAAGTTGTTGGTAGACGAAGAGGCGGCTAAGCTGGTCAACGACGACGAGATCAAGTCAGTTGCGCTGGCGCACGCCGAAGGCAATGGCATCGTCTTCATCGACGAAATCGACAAGGTCTGTTCTCGCAGCGAAGGCAGTGGCGCCGCCGAAGTCTCTCGCCAGGGGGTTCAGCGTGACTTGCTGCCATTGGTCGAAGGCACTACGGTGAGCACCAAGTACGGGCCCGTGAAAACCGACCATATCCTGTTCATCGCCTCGGGTGCCTTCCACCTGGCCAAGCCCAGCGACCTGATACCCGAACTGCAGGGGCGCTTCCCGATTCGGGTGGAACTGGGGGCACTGCGTGTGGAAGACTTTGAAGCCATCCTCACCAGTACCCATGCCAGCATCGTCAAGCAATACCGGGCTTTACTGGCCACCGAAGGGGTGGACTTGGTCTTCGAGCAGGGCGCCATCCGGCGACTGGCGCAGATTGCCTATGAGGTCAACGAACGGATGGAAAACATCGGCGCACGCCGCTTGGCCACCGTCATGGAGCGGCTGCTGGACGAGATCAGCTTTGATGCGCCCAACCGTTCGGGCACGAAGGTGACGATCGGGGCTCAACAGGTCGATGAGAAGCTGAGCAACCTGGCTCTGAACGAAGACCTGTCCCGCTTCATTCTTTGAGGCCCTGGGGGGTTACATCTGGGCGGTCTGGTCGTGCGGGGTGCCCACCCGTTGACGGGCATGGCGCTGGGCTTGCAGGGCTAATAGGCCGTCAAAGATCAGTCCCTCCACCAACTCATGCTCGATCTGCAGGTGCGGTGCCACCTTCCAGCCTGCACCGCCCGTGATCAGCGTCAGGGGCTGCAGACCGGTGCGCTGCTTCAAGTGCCGGTGCAGGCGCTCGATAGCACCGGTGATGGCGTAATTACCGCCACTGGTCAGGGCGTCTGAGGTGTTGGTCGGAAAGCGTTGAACCTCGCCAGTGGGCACCCTAAGGCCCGCAGTGCCAGACTCCAAGGCGCGCAGCATGATGCCGTGTCCCGGCAGGATGAGCCCGCCCAGAAATACGCCTTGGGGGTCCAATGCATCCACCGTCACCGCGGTGCCGATCATGACTACCAGCGCGGGTTGGTCGAGCCCGCGGTCGAGCACATGCCAGCGCGCCCCGATGAGCGCCGTCCAACGGTCAGCACCGAGCCGCGTGGGGTGGTCGTAGCCATTGCTCACCCCGGCGTCGTAGGCCGAGGGCACGACCCAGCTCGGTGGCGTGTTCCACAGTTCCATCTGTTCTTCGACGCGGCGGCGAACCGCGTCGCCGGCCACGTTGCACCCCAAGATGGCCCGCGGGGCGGGTACGGCCCGCCAGTCCCCCTCGGCCAGGGCGTCGATGTTCTCCAGAAACACCGCTCCCTGCTGGCGCGGCGCCACACCAGGTCTTGCGGCATCGTGCAGCGCCCACTTCAGCCGGGTATTGCCAATGTCTACGGCCAAAAAACTCATAGCCGTCAGGGTATCAGAGCAAGCCGCAGTGCGGCGGCACCTGGCCCGGGCGACGCCCACGCAGCGGAATTCGGTGGCATGATTACAGATTGACGTTTACGTTAACGTCAATGGAGCGTTTTGGGCTTCGGCCTTGCGCCCCAGGCCGTTGCGGCGCCCCATTGCACACGTGTTTGCGAGATTCACCATGACCGACCTGTCTGCCGACTACAAGGCCCTGGCCCAATACCGTCCCACGCACAAGGTGCGCCTGGTCACCGCCGCAAGCCTGTTTGACGGGCACGATGCGGCCATCAACATCATGCGCCGCATCTTGCAGGGCATGGGGGCCGAAGTGATTCACCTGGGCCATAACCGCTCGGTTGATGAGGTGGTCACCGCCGCGCTTCAGGAAGATGTGCAGGGCATCGCGGTGAGCTCCTACCAGGGCGGCCACGTCGAGTACTTCAAGTACATGGTTGAGTTGCTACGTGCACGCGGCGGAGCACACATCCAGGTGTTTGGTGGCGGTGGCGGTGTCATCGTTCCGGCCGAAATCCGAGATCTTAATGAACACGGCGTACGTATCTACAGCCCCGAAGATGGCCAACGGATGGGCCTGCAGGGGATGATCGGCGAGATGATGATGCGCTGTGACCGGGACCTGTCGGTGCACGCCCCCGCGCATCTGGAGACGATTCAGGGTCACAGCCCCGCCGCGTGGCGCGCCTTGGCACAGCTGATTACCGCATTGGAAAACGGTCGGGCCGAGGCCTCGCTGGTGGCGGCCGTGCGCCAAGCGGCCTCGGCGCGAACCATCCCGGTGCTTGGCATAACCGGCACCGGTGGGGCGGGGAAATCGTCCCTCACCGATGAACTGATTCGCCGCATCCGTCTCGACCAGGATGACGAGCTGCGCATCGCCGTAATCTCGATCGACCCTTCGCGGCGCAAGAGCGGCGGCGCCTTGCTGGGTGACCGTATCCGCATGAATGCCATCTCGCCCTGGTCCAAGGCTGCAGGCGCGGCTGGCGATACTGGTGCACGGGTCTTCATGCGCTCCCTGGCCACGCGCGAGGCGGGGAGTGAAATTTCGCAGGCCTTGCCCGATGTGGTGGCGGCGTGCCGGGCAGCAGGGTTCGACTTGGTTATCGTGGAGACCTCGGGCATCGGCCAGGGCGACGCGGCCATCGTGCCGCATGTGGACGTCCCCATGTATGTAATGACGCCCGAATTCGGTGCGGCCAGCCAGCTCGAAAAGATCGACATGCTGGACTTCGCTGAGTTTGTGGCCATCAACAAGTTCGACCGCAAGGGCTCGCTGGACGCCCTGCGCGATGTGGCCAAGCAGGTACAGCGCAACCGAGAGGCCTGGACGATCAAGACCGAGGACATGCCGGTCTACGGGACCATGGCCAGCCGCTTCAATGACGACGGTGTCACCGCGCTGTACCAGGGGCTCAAGGTCCGTCTGCTGGCCCTGGGGCTGCCGTTGCGCGAAGGTCGACTGCCCTCGGTTGCCACCCACCACAGCACCCAGCAGACGCCCATCGTGCCGACCGCGCGCATGCGCTACCTGGCTGATATCGCCGATACGATGCGCGGCTACAAGCGCCGTGTGGCCCAACAGGCACGGCTGACCCGCGAGGTGCAGCAGCTGCGCGAAGCAGCGCGCATGCTCAGCGTCGACAAGCCCGACAAGCCGAGGGCAGCCGAAGCGGCCATCGACCTGGCCACCAAACGCGAAGCCCAACTCGGTGCCGACGCACGGCATCTGCTGGCGCAGTGGCCCGAGATGCAAAAGGCTTACTCGGGTGACGAATATGTGGTCAAGATCCGCGACAAGGAAATCCGCACTGCATTGACCCACACCACCCTTTCGGGCAACAAGATCCGCAAGGTGGCGCTGCCGCAATACGAGGACCACGGCGAAATCCTCAAGTGGCTGATGCTGGAAAACGTTCCCGGCAGCTTTCCGTTCACCGCTGGCACCTTCGCCTTCAAGCGCGAGGGCGAAGATCCCACCCGCATGTTCGCTGGCGAAGGCGATGCCTTTCGCACCAACCGGCGCTTCAAGGTGGTGTCTGAGGGCATGCCGGCCAAGCGGCTGTCGACCGCGTTCGACTCAGTCACGCTGTATGGGCATGACCCCGACCGCCGCCCTGACATTTACGGCAAAGTGGGAAATTCCGGAGTCTCCATCGCCACGCTGGATGATATGAAGGTGCTGTACAGCGGCTTCGAACTCACCAACCCGTCTACCTCGGTGAGCATGACGATCAATGGGCCAGCGCCCACGATCCTAGCCATGTTCATGAATACCGCCATCGACCAGAACCTGGAGAGGTTCAAGGCCGACAACGGTCGCGATCCCACGGCCGACGAGACGCAAAAGATTCGGGCCTGGACCCTGGCCCATGTGCGCGGCACGGTGCAAGCCGACATCCTCAAGGAAGACCAGGGGCAAAACACCTGTATCTTCAGCACCGAGTTCTCGCTGAAGGTGATGGGTGACATTGCCCAGTATTTCGTGCACCACGATGTGCGCAACTTCTACTCGGTGTCAATCAGCGGCTACCACATCGCCGAGGCCGGGGCCAACCCAATTTCACAGCTGGCCTTCACCCTCAGCAACGGCTTCACCTTCGTAGAGGCCTACCTGGCACGCGGCATGCACATTGACGACTTTGCGCCTAATCTGTCCTTCTTTTTCAGCAATGGGATGGATCCGGAGTACACGGTACTGGGCCGCGTGGCGCGCCGCATCTGGGCCACCGCGATGCGCGATCGCTACGGCGCCAACGAACGCTCGCAGAAGCTGAAATACCACATCCAGACCAGCGGCCGGTCGCTGCACGCACAGGAAATTGCCTTCAATGACATCCGGACCACGCTGCAGGCGCTAATTGCCATCTACGACAACTGCAACTCCCTGCACACCAACGCCTACGACGAAGCCATCACCACGCCCACCGAAGAAAGCGTGCGCCGCGCCATGGCCATTCAGCTGATCATCAACCGCGAGTGGGGCTTGGCCAAGAACGAAAATCCCAATCAAGGGGCCTTCATCATCGACGAGCTCACCGAACTGGTGGAAGAAGCGGTGTTGGTCGAATTCGAGAAGATTGCCGAGCGCGGCGGTGTACTCGGAGCGATGGAAACCGGCTATCAGCGCAGCAAGATCCAGGAAGAGAGCATGCATTACGAGATGCTCAAGCACACCGGTGAGCATCCCATCATCGGAGTGAACACCTTCCGTAACCCGCAAGGCGACCCCGTTCCCGAGCACATTGAGTTGGCCCGCTCCACGCCAGAGGAAAAGGAGTCACAGCTGCAGCGCCTAGAAGACTTCCACCGCCGGCACGCCGATCAGGCCGGGCCAATGCTGCAGCAGCTGCAGCAAGCCGTGATGGACAACGGCAATGTGTTTGAGGTGCTGATGGAAGCGGTTCGGGTGTGCTCGCTGGGTCAAATCACGGCCGCGCTGTTCGAGGTGGGGGGGCAGTATCGCCGCAGCATGTAGGTTTGGCCCGGCTTGTCAGGATTCTGTATCCCTGCGGATCCAAAATCGGGGTCTGGCTCTCGAAGCCACACCACCAAACGACGCCCCAAGGAGACTTCGATGAGCATACCTGCTGTTTACATTGTCGCCGCTGCCCGTACCGCCATTGGCACCTTCGGAGGCAGTCTCAAGGACGTTACCCTAGCCGACCTGGCCACGCTGGCCGTCAAGGAGGCACTGGCTCGCAGCGGCGCGCCCTTGGACGCCGTGGGTCATCTGGCGATGGGCTCGGTGGTACCCACCGAGCCGCGCGACGCCTACCTCAGCCGCGTGGCGGCGCTCAACGCTGGGCTGCCCAAGGAGACGCCGGCCTTCAACGTGAACCGCCTGTGCGGCTCGGGCCTGCAGGCCATCGTCTCTGCAGCGCAGGCCATCCTGCTGGGCGACTGTGATGTAGCCGTGGGCGCCGGTGCGGAAAACATGAGCCGCGGCGCCTACCTGTTGCCTGGCGCGCGCTGGGGCACGCGCATGGGTGACGCGCCAATCCAGGATTTCATGATCGGCGCCCTGCATGACCCCTTCCACAAGATCCATATGGGCATCACGGCCGAAAATGTGGCGGCCCAGTTCGGCATCAGCCGCCAGCAAATGGACGAGCTGGCCGCTGAAAGCCACCGCCGCGCTGCAGCGGCCATCGCGGCGGGCCGCTTCAAAGACCAGATCTTTGCGGTGGTGACGCAAAGCCGCAAGGGCGAGGTGCGCTTTGAAGTCGACGAGCATGTGAAGGCCACCACCACGGTGGATACCTTGGCCGGGATGAAGCCCGCTTTCAAGAAGGATGGTGCGGTAACCGCCGGTAATGCTTCGGGCATCAACGATGGGGCCGGCGCGGTGGTGCTGGCCAGCGAAGCTGCGGTGAAAGCCTGTAGCCTCAAACCCTTGGCACGACTGGTGGCCTATTCGCATGCGGGCGTAGAGCCCACCATCATGGGTATCGGGCCGGTGCCGGCCACGCGTCGTGTACTGGAGCGTGCCGGCTGGACAGTGGACGACTTGGATGTGATCGAGAGCAACGAGGCATTTGCTGCACAGGCTTGCGCGGTGGTGAAGGAATTGGGCCTGGATCCGGCCAAGACCAATCCCAACGGCTCGGGTATTTCGCTGGGGCACCCCATCGGCGCCACCGGGGCCATCATCACTACCAAGGCCATCTACGAGCTGCACCGCACAGGAGGCAAGCGGGCACTGGTGACGATGTGCATCGGCGGCGGGCAAGGCATCGCCGCGCTGTTTGAACGGGTGTAAGCACCGGCTTGCTGCAAAGGCGCAGCACGGCAAAATGGGACATGGACGTCCAACTGCCCTTTTCAGCCCCTCAATCATTCACCGACCCCCAAGCGGCCTGGGCCCACGCCCGGGCCATCTACGACGCGGCGGTGGAACATCTGCGCGACCAGCTGCGTCGCTTCGTCGCAGGCGAGACGCCCAGCTCGCGTGTGCGGGCCTGCTATCCACGGCTGCGGGTACGCACCAACAGCGTGGCGCGGGCCGATTCGCGTCTGGCCTTTGGCTTCGTGGCTGGCCCGGGCCTGTATGAGACCACGCTCACCCGCCCCGACCTCTTTGCCACCTACTATCGCGCCCAGTTTGAACTGCTGTTGAAGAACCATGGAGCGCACCTGGTGGGCGGTCTGGAAGTGGGCGTGAGCAAGACCGCGATCCCGGTGCACTTTGCACTCGGCGAGAACGAGCACCTGGAAGGCTCGCTCAGCCCCGATCGGCGCTTGTTGCTGCGCGACCTGTTCGACCTGCCCGACCTAAACGCGATGGACGACGACATCGCCAATGGCTCACACGATCCAGCGCCCGGCGAGTCCGAGCCCTTATCACTGTTCACTGCACCACGCGTCGACTATTCGCTGCATCGGTTGCGCCACTACACCGGCACCGCGCCCGATTACTTTCAAAACTATGTGCTGTTCACCAACTACCAGTTCTATATCGATGAGTTCGCGCGGCTGGGCCACGCGATGATGGCCGACCCCGCGTCTGAGTACGAGGCTTTCATCGAACCGGGTAATGTGGTGACGCGCCGCGCGGGCCTGCCTGCGCAAGCCGGAGATGAACGCGGGACTGCACCGCCGCGCCTGCCGCAGATGCCGGCCTACCATCTGATGCGCGCTGGGCACTCGGGCATCACCATGGTCAACATCGGGGTAGGCCCGGCGAACGCCAAGAACATCAGTGACCACATCGCGGTGCTGCGCCCCCATGTGTGGCTGATGCTGGGCCACTGCGCGGGCCTGCGCAACACGCAGCAGCTCGGCGACTATGTGCTGGCCCACGGCTATGTGCGTGAAGACCATGTGCTGGATGAAGAGCTGCCCCTATGGGTGCCGATACCAGCACTTGCAGAAGTGCAGGTCGCGCTGGAGACAGCCGTGGCCGAGGTCACCCAGTTGAGCGGCTACGAGCTCAAGAAGGTGCTGCGCACTGGGACCGTGGCCTCCACCGACAACCGTAACTGGGAACTGCTGCCCTTCCGCGGCCCGCACAGCACCCCAGCGCGGCGCTTCAGCCAAAGCCGCGCTGTGGCGCTTGACATGGAAAGTGCCACGATAGCAGCCAATGGTTTTCGATTTCGGGTGCCCTATGGCACCCTGCTGTGCGTGAGCGATAAGCCCCTGCACGGCGAAATCAAGCTGCCCGGTATGGCCAACACCTTTTACCGCGAACGGGTAGACCAGCACCTGCGCATCGGCATTCGCGCCATTGAGCTGCTGCACCGCGCCGGCATGGGGCAGCTCCATTCACGCAAACTGCGCTCCTTCGCCGAGGTGGCATTCCAATAATGGGGTCAGTGTCGATTTTTTTGCGAATGGCTGGCGGTGGGTGCCGAGGCTACGGCCGCGGCTTCGGTCACGACCTCAGCCCAAGCCGACGCCGCTCGGTGGGACTCGGTGCTTCGCCTAACGGCGAGCGTGTGGCTGCACAGCCGAGGCGGCTTTCTTCGCCTTGGCGCGTGCCTCATCCGTGTTTTCCGCACGCGCCAAGGCAACACCCATGCGCCGCTTGACGAAGCTCTCGGGCTTGCCGAACAAGCGCAGGTCCGTGCCTTCGATGGCCAAGGCCTTGTCAACATCTGCAAACGAAATGCCCACGGCGTTGACGCCGCCATAGATCACCGCGCTGGCACCGGGGTTGCGCAGCGAGGTGTCTACCGGCAGGCCCAGGATGGCGCGGGCATGCAGTTCGAATTCGCTTTGCCATTGGGTGCACAGCGTGACCAGGCCGGTGTCGTGGGGCCGGGGGCTGACCTCACTGAACCACACCTTGTCAGCCTTGATGAAGAGCTCCACGCCGTACAGGCCACAGCCATCGGGCTGGCCCTGCAGGCCGCGGCCCAGGTCATCGGTCACGGCTGTTGCCATGGCCTGTGCGCGCTGCAGGGCCAGGGCGGGCATGCGCTGGGGCTGCCAACTCTCCACATAGTCGCCACTGACCTGCCGGTGGCCGATAGGCTCGCAGAAGTGGGTGTGGATGGCGCCATCAGCTCCTCGGGCACGCACCGTCAGCAGCGTGATCTCGTACTCAAAGTCGATGAAGCCCTCCACGATCACGCGCCCCTTGGCCACGCGGCCACCGGTCATAGCGAAATCCCAGGCGGTACTCACATCGGCAGGCGTGTCGATCTTGCTCTGGCCCTTGCCCGATGAGCTCATCACCGGTTTGACAATGCAGGGGTAGCCGATCGGCGCGTGGCCGTCGGTGCCGTCGATGGCCGCCTGCAGTTCGGCCAGGGAATCGCAGAAACGATAAGGGCTGGTGGCCAGGCCCAGGGTTTCGGCGGCCAGGCGCCGGATGCCTTCACGGTCCATGGTCAGGCGCGCGGCGCGGGCGGTGGGCACCACGCGCACCGCGCCCTCGGCCTCCAGGGCCTGCAGCTCGGCGGTTGCGATGGCTTCAATTTCCGGTACCACCAGCATCGGTCGCTCGCGCTCGATGAGCGCGCGCAGCCGATGGGCATCGCTCATGTTGATGGTGTGCGCATGATGCGCAACCTGGTGGCCAGGGGCGTTGTCGTAGCGGTCGACCGCGATGGTCTCAACACCCAGGCGCTGTAGGGCCATCAACACTTCCTTGCCCAACTCACCCGATCCGAGAAGCATGACGCGGGTGGCCGCAGGGGACAGGGGGGTGCCTAGGGTGGTCATCAGAGCTCTCCAGGGTGGGAGCGGCATCCTATCCAAAGCCCTGGACCGTGGAGGGCGGTGAGGTGCAAGCTTGAACGCGGTGTTCGGATGACCCCATGCGCACCGCGGGAATCGGCTGCATCCCCGCCTACACTCCTGCCGGTGGCCGCCCCTTAGGAGAACCCCCGTGGCGGGCCTGCGCCGCCCGCGCCACTATGCCGCGGGCCGCTCCAGCACCGCTGCAGCGAACTGCCTCACTGTATTCGGAGTTCCCGTGACCGTCATCGACCTGCCTCGAGCCGCCCAGCCCGTGAGCCCGGCTCACCTCGGCCAAATGCCCCAACCATGGCTGGACCACTATCCGCCCGGCGTGGTGGCCGCAGTTGAGGTGCCTGCCGACCTCACCCTGGTGGACATCTTGGAAGACTCGATGCGCCACTATGCCGATCGCACAGCCTCGCGCTGCTTGGAGCGCACGCTGAGCTTCGGCCAGATCGACCAGTTGTCTCAGGCCCTGGGTGCATGGCTGCAGTCCACCGGCCTGCAACAGGGTGACCGGGTGGCCCTGATGATGCCCAATGTGCCTCAGTACATGGTGGCCATTGCAGCGGTGCTGCGTGCGGGCTACGCGGTGGTGAACGTGAACCCGCTGTACACCGCACGCGAACTGGAGCACCAGCTCAAGGACTCGGGTGCCAGGGCCATCATCGTCCTGGAGAACTTCGCCAGCACCTTGGAAGAAGCCATCGACAAGACCGATGTGAAACATGTGGTGGTCACCGGCCTGGGTGACCTGATCGGTTGGTGGAAGGGCCACTTCGTGAATTTCGCGGTGCGACACCTGCGCAAGATGGTGCCCGAGTACCGGCTGCCGCTGGACGGCGGGCGCACTGTGACGCGCTGGCGCCAAGCCATCGAACAGGGCCGCAGCCGCAGCTTGCAGCGGCCCTCCATCTCGCCAGAGGACGTGGCCTTCCTGCAGTACACCGGCGGCACCACGGGTGTGTCCAAAGGCGCCACGCTGCTGCACCGCAACGTGGTGGCCAATGTGCTGCAGACCGAAGCCTGGTTCAAGCCCAAGCTCGACGAGATCGGTCACAAGCAACTGGTGATCGTGTGTGCACTGCCCCTGTATCACATCTTCGCGCTGACCATTTGCTACCTGATGGGTGCGCGGATGGGCTCACAGAACCTGCTGATACCCAACCCGCGCGACATCCCTGGCTTCATCAACACGCTGCGCAACGTGAGGGTGAACATGTTCCCGGCGGTCAACACGCTGTTCAACGCCCTGGCCAATGAGCCCGAGTTCGCCAAGCTCGACTGGTCGGGCCTGAAGATCAGCAACGGGGGCGGAATGGCGGTGCAGCAGGCCACGGCTGTGAAGTGGATGCGTGTCACCGGCTGCCCCGTGGTCGAGGGCTATGGCCTGTCCGAGACCTCGCCCGTGGCCACCTCCAACCGCTTGGACCTCAAGGAGTTCAGCGGCACGATCGGCCTGCCCATCCCCAGTACCGACATTGCCATCCGCGATGATGACGGGCGCGATGTGCCCATTGGCCAGCCGGGTGAAATCTGCATCAAGGGCCCTCAGGTCATGGCCGGCTACTGGAACCGCCCCGATGAAACCGCCAAGGTGATGACGCCCGATGGCTACTTCAAAAGTGGTGATGTGGGCATCATGGACGAACGCGGTTATGTGCGCATCGTCGACCGCAAGAAGGACATGATCCTGGTATCGGGCTTCAACGTGTACCCCACCGAAATCGAACAAGTCGTGGGTCTGCACCCGGGCGTGCTGGAGTGCGCGGCTGTGGGCATTGCCGATGAACGGTCCGGCGAGACGGTCAAGCTCTTCGTGGTGAAGAAGGACGGCGCGAGCATCTCCGAAGACGAGATCGCCGCCTACTGCCGCGAGAACTTCGCCGCCTACAAGCGGCCCAAGATCATTGAGTTTCGCGACGACCTGCCCAAGAGCAACGTGGGCAAGATCTTGCGGCGCGAGTTGCGCAGCGACGCCTGAAGCCGGGCGGTGAGGCGGCGCGCCGGCGCCGGGGTGCCCTGATGCAGCGTCCGGCGTCACAATGGAACCATGCAAGCGGTACCCGCCCTGAACCTGGCCTCGGTCTTTGAGCCCTTGCACCTGCAGGTGCTGCAGCGGGATTGGCTTTCGTCCAACCAGGTGGTCCTCCTGGACCCCCATGGCGGCGGCGCCAGCGTGGTGGACACCGGCTACTCCAGCCACGCCACACAGTCGGTGGCCCTGCTGGAAGCCACCCTGCAGGGGCGCCAGCTGGTACGCATCCTGAACACCCACCTGCACTCCGACCATTGCGGCGGCAATTGCGCGATACAGGCGCGCTGGCCTGAGGTTCAAACCTGGGTTCCGCAGGCCGCCTTTGAAAAAGCCCGTTCCTGGGACCAGGAGCGCCTGACCTACCGCCTAACGGGACAGACCTGCCACCCCTTCCGGGTCGACCACGCCCTGCACCCCGGGCAGGCGGTGGAACTGGGCGGTTACTGCTGGCAGGTGCACGCCGTGGGCGGCCACGACCCCGATGCGGTCCTGCTGTTTCAGGCTGAACACCGGGTGCTGATTTCGGGTGATGCCCTGTGGCGCAGCAAAGTGGCGCTGATCTTCCCTGAACTCGACGGTGAGGATGGCTTTGGCCCCGCCTTGGCCGGCCTGGACCTGATCGAGTCCTTGGCGCCTGCGGTGGTGATCCCGGGCCACGGCGAACCCTTTTGGGAGGTGGACGACGCACTGGCGATCAGCCGCAAGCGGCTGCAACACCTGCAGGCAAACCCCGAACACCATGCGCGCCACGCGCTTCGGGTGATGATGGTGTTCCATCTGTTGGAGCATCGACGCCGTGATCGTGATGCCCTATGCGCGTGGATGGCAGACTGCCCACTGGCCCAACGAGAGGCAGTTCGACATTTGATGCAGGCACAGCCGCAAACCTTCGCGCCCCGCATCCTCCAAAGCCTGGTGGACGACGGCGTCGTAAAACTTCAGGGTGCCGACGTGGTGATGGCATGAGCACACAGTCCATAGCCCAGCCCGCTGCGCCCTCGCGCGCAGCGCTGTCTTCGATGATTGAGGTCCTCGAAGCCGGCTTGCTGGAGCGGGACGCGGCCGCGCGGGTGGTCTTGCTTGCTGCAGTGGCCGGCGAGCATGTGTTGCTCTTGGGCCCGCCTGGTACCGCCAAGAGCGAATTGGCGCGCCGCTTGCAGAAGATCATCGAAACACCGGTCGAGGGCAGTAGTGCCACGGTCTGCTTTGAGCGCCTGCTCACCCGGTTTTCGACCCCGGAGGAGCTGTTCGGGCCCTTATCGCTCAAGGCCCTGGAGAATGACCGGTACGAACGCTTGGTTGAAGGCTACCTGCCCACAGCGCAGGTGGCCTTTCTGGACGAGGTGTTCAAGGCGAACTCGGCCATCCTGAATGCGCTGCTGACCCTGCTCAACGAGCGCGTGTTCGACAACGGCACGCAGCGGCTGCCGGTGCCCTTGGTCACCGTGGTGGGTGCCAGCAACGAGACACCCGAAGACGAGGCGCTGCAAGCCTTTCACGACCGCTTCTTGCTGCGCGTGCCAGTGCAGCCGGTGGGTGATGCCTCGTTTGGGGCCCTGGTGGCCTCGGACTTGGGGCGGCTCCCCTTGCGCTCCACCGCGGCCGATGAATCATGCTTGGCTGAGCGATTGAATACTGCCAGCCGACAGGCCGTTGAGGACGCCGCGGCCTCGGTGGCGCTCACCCCCGACACCCTGCAGGCCCTGCACGCACTGCGCACCCTGCTGAAGGCGGGGAATGTGGTCGTGTCCGACCGGCGGTGGCGGGCCCTGGCACGCCTGCTGCGGGTGGCCGCCGCAGCCGAAGGACGCTTCACGGTGGAGCCCTGCGACCTTTGGCTGGCCGCCTACGTCACCGCCCCTAACCGACAGACGCTGGATCAGGTGGTGCGATGGTGGCAGCAAGACGTGCTGCGGATAGGGCCCGCTGATGCCCCAGGCTGGCGCCACAGCGCACAGGCCTTCGAAAAACAGCTGGAAGTCGAAACCCAGGCCCCGGCCGAAGATGGTGCGGAGTCCGCCGGCAAGATGGCGCTGGCGCGCAGCCTGGGCGGGGCGGAAGGTACAGGCGGCAACCGCGAGATGCTGCGCTTGTATTCCGAGCGTGTAGAGGCGCGCCTGCGCAGGCGCTGGAGCCCCCTGCACATTCGTGCCCGGGTGGCCCAGGTTCGAGACCTACGGGAATCGGTGCAGGCCGCGCATGCGAAGGCCCAGGCCGAGTGGGCGCAGCTTCAGAGCAGGCTCCTGGGACGGCTGTGGCTGCCACCGTCCTGGGCCCACAACACCCTGGCGCCCTTGGGCGAGCGGGTGGCCTTGCTGGAAGCGTTGGTGCAAAGGTTGCAAGCCGCCGAGCAGGGTTTCGCAGCCTTGCCGGTCAACGAAGCGCTGGCCGACGTGCCGGCGCCCATGACCGTCGCCAGCTGATGGGTGCCGACCCAAGCCCACTGCTCGAAGCACTGGCGCGCGAGCTGTGGCTGCCGGGGTTGATATGCAGCAGCGGACAGCCCATGGCGCGCCTGGCCCATCTGGCGCATTGGTGGGATCGGCTCTTAGCCGGTGAGTTGCCCGACCGTAACGCCGACCTTGGCGACCCGCCCGTGGCGGCTGCCCTGCGCCAGGCCGTGGCGGACCTTCAACTGAGCGCGCTCACTCGGGGCAGCCCCGACACCACCTTGCAGCTCCTGCGTACGGCCCTGTGGCACGCCGACCGCCTGATCGACCGGCACGAAGCACAAGCGCGCACCGAGGCGATTCTGGCGATGGCTGAAGCCTTCCGCGCGGAGTGGGCGGTGGAGCGGGCTGACTGGGAGGAAGCGCAAGCTTTGCTGCAGGGCCTGGGGGAAGGTGAACATCTGCACTGGGATGCGCTCAAGGGTCACCTGCGCAGCCGGGCATGGCTCGAAGCCCGCCGCTTGGCCGGCCTGATGGCGCAACGCACTGAGCTGGCCGCGCTGCTGCGCCGCGTGGGCCGCATGCAACGCCCGCTGACCCCGGCCCACCACCTGCCGGCACCGCGCGACGCCGTGTCTCACCCCCAACCTCGCGCGGGTTTGAAGCCGGTGGAAACGGTGCTGCCCGACGCGCCGGGTGAACTGCGCGGTATCCGACTGGGAGACCGGCTGGAGCGGCTCTTGGGCAGCGAGCTCCAACAACTGCGCCACCCGGTGTTGCACAAGTGGTGGCGCGCGCGCAAGGCCGAGGCGCGGCTGCTGACCTACGACAGCCAGGCCCTGCTGGTGGACTGGCGACCAGACCCCCAAGCCACCCCACGCCACCGCACCCGTCCCACTGCGAACCCCCCGCTGGAGCGCGGCCCCCTGCTCATCTGCCTGGATACATCGGGCTCCATGCAGGGCGCACCGGAGTCCATCGCCAAGGCGGTGGTACTGGAAGCAACCCGGGTGGCCCAACATGAGCGCCGCGGGTGCATCGTCATGGCCTTCGGTGGGCCTGAGGAGGTGATCGAACGCGAACTGGACTTCAGCCCTGAAGGATTTAATCGATTGATGGAGCTGATCGGCCAAGGCTTTGACGGCGGCACCGATGTGCAGACACCCATCGAACGGGCCATCACCCGTGTGCACGAGCAGCGGTGGGCCAACGCCGATGTCCTTATCGTCAGCGATGGGGAATTCGGCTGCACACGCGCCACCCTTGAGCAGTTGGACCGCGCCCGGGCCGAACTGGGTCTTCGGGTCTTTGGTCTGTTGATCGGAGACCGCGAGACCATGGGTCTGCTGGAGGTAGCCGACGAGATCCATTGGGTTCGCGACTGGCGACGCGACGCCCCGGCGGGGATGTCGCACGGGTCGGGCGGGGCTGGCTTTTCGCCAGTGCACAGCAAGAGCCTGACGGCCTTGTTTTTTCCCAACGCCTTGAGTGAGCGCGCGGCTCGCCACGCCCGGGGCATGGGCCCACCAGAGTCCTGAACGGTGGCCCCAAGCCCTGCAGTGCCGTTCGCCCAGGGTGCAGCCTATCGCCCGCCACGACGCTTCGTCGCTTCGGTGCTGCCTGCGCTGGCTCAGCACCGTAGAGTGCCATCACCTTGCATGATGGAACCGAGATGAGCACTTCAACCCCCAAAGCCCCCGCCAAAACCCCCTGGGCCCAGCGCCTTCAACCCCTGGTGCGGGGCTTTCACAACTACGCCACCTGGCTGGTGGGCATCAGTTGGAAGCGCTTCTTCGTGCTGTCGATCCTGCTGCTGATCCTGGCCGGCTTCCTGCAATCCGTGCCCCCGTTCAGCTGGACGATGCACGAGGTCACCGAGGAACACGAAACCCCGCCGCCGCCCAAGCCACCCGCGCCCCCCAAGGCATGGGAGCCGGTCATCCGCATCGAAACCACACCCAAAGGCACGGCCGAAGCCGAGGTCAAGGGCGTGGACATCCGCATCGACGAGACCGGCGTTCGCGTCCTCAAGCGGGCGGCGGAAACATCACCGGCCACCTCGGGCGCGGAAAACCCAGCACCGCAAGCCAAGGGCACCGAGCCAGGCAAGGAGCGCGAAATCCGGGTGGATGTGCGGCGCAACGGTCAGGGGCAGGACGAGGCCTCCATACGCGTGACCTTGCCCGAAGGCGCCGATACCGCGGCCATTCCTGAAGCGATCGAGGAGGCCAAGCGGGCCGTCCAAGAGGCCCTGAAGGAGCCTGTGATCGAGACGGTCGAAGGCCCGAGCAGCCCGAGCAGCCCTAGCAAAAAGGTGCGCGTGAGCCGTATCCACGCCGACAACGTTCTCACCGATTTGGCCTTCTTGTGGATCTTGGCCTCCATCATCATCAAGCTCACCTACAAGGGACAGCTGCAGGCCCGCGCCGAAGCGGCACAAGCCAACGAAGTGGCGGAAGCCGAGTCGCTCAAGCGCCAGTTGGCCGAAGCCCGCATGGCCACCATGCAGGCCCAGGTGGAGCCCCATTTCCTGTTCAACACCCTGGCCTCCATCGAGCATCTGATCGAAACCGATCCGCCGCGCGCCAGCCGGATGCAGCGTGCCCTGATCGATCTGCTTCGGGCCACCATGCCTTCGCTGCGGGATGGGGGTGTGGCGGAGTCGCGAACCCTGGGCCAGGAGCAGGCCGTGATCGCGCCCTACTTGGCCATCTTGAAAATGCGTATGGAAGAACGGCTGGAAACGGCCATCGACATTCCGGCCGGCCTACTTTCTGCGGAGTGCCCACCGATGATGCTGCAGATGCTGGTGGAAAACGCCATCAAGCACGGGCTGGAGCCACAGGCCCAAGGCGGCCGTCTGGTGATCCAGGCCAGCGTGGTGGATGGTCAATTGCAGCTGACGGTGAGCGACTCCGGCGTAGGCTTGAGCCCCACCTGGCAAGCCTCACCGGGCACCGGCCTGAAGAACATTCGAGAGCGGCTGTCCTTGCGCTACGGTGATGCAGCACAGTTGACCGTAGAGCCAATTGCCAGCGGTGGCACCAGCGTCGTGGTCCGCCTGCCCTATCGGGTGGTCAGCGCCGCCAAGGCCACCGGTGAGGCCACGCCCACCGCCTGATTTGCACGACCATTCACCCATCTGGCGTTTACGTTTGAACTGCAACACTTGAGAGGCCGCCATGCGACTGTTTTTCAAAGTCACCTTGACCGTGATGCTGCTGATCGTGCTGCTGGGCACCCTGGCCGTGGCGGGCATCTTGAGCTGGGCTGGCGAGCAAGACGCCGTGCGCATCATCGTGGATGGTGAGCCCTGGTCCTTGAACGTGCCCTCGGGATGGGGCTTGGTGGGGGTGCTGGCGGCCGTGGCAGCCGCTCTGCTGATTCTGCTGACCGTGGTGCCCGTGCTCTTGGTGCTGGCCCTGGTGATCGGGCTGATCGGAACCGTGTTGGGCGGGCTGGTGGCCCTGGCGCCGGTGCTGCTGGTGGCGGCCCTGATTTGGTGGCTCGTTCAACGCTCACGCCAGCAGCCCTGAGGCCAAGGCCATGAACAGCCCCCTGCCTCCAACCCGCGCGGTCTTGGCCGATGATGAGCGGCTGATGCGGGAGCAGTTGCGCCTGCGCTTGTCGCAGGCCTGGCCGACATTGGAAATCGTCGCTGAGGCCCGCAACGGCTTGGAGGCCGTGGAGCTGGTGGCCCAACACCGCCCCGATGTGGTATTTCTGGACATCCGCATGCCAGGCCTGACCGGTGTCGAGGCCGCACGCGAAATCCTGCAGATGGAAACAGCCGAGGACGAGTGGCTGCCCGAGATGGTGTTCATCACCGCCTATGACGAGTACGCGGTCCAGGCCTTTGAACACGGCGCGGTGGACTATGTGCTCAAGCCAGCCTCCCTGGAGCGGCTGGCCAAGACCGTTGATCGGCTGGGCCAGCGGCTGAAGCAGCGCCATCAGTACCCGGATATAGGGAGCGATGGCGAGACGGCTTCACCGGCATCGATGCAGCCCCTGCTTCAAGCCCTGAGCGCACAGTTGCGCGGGCCATTGCGGCCCGGCACACGTCTGGCCGAGCCGCAGCACCTGGAGGTGCTGCAAGCCTCCACCGGCAGCACGGTACACCTGATTCCGGTGCGCGACGTGCTCTTCTTCATCAGCGATGAGAAGTACACCCGTGTACAGACCGCCACCACCGAAGCCTTGATCCGCAAGCCGATCAAGGAACTGGTCAACGAACTCGACCCGCGTCAGTTTTGGCAAATCCACCGCAGCAGCATCGTCAATGTTCAGGCGGTGGCGCAGGTGATCCGCGACGAGCGCGGCCGGCAAATCGTCAAGCTGCGGGACCATCCCCAATCGCTGGAGGTCAGCCGCAGCTTTGCGGGTGTCTTCAAGGGGATGTGAAGCGCTAAGGCTTCTTCACTTCGCCCCCGCTCAGGCCTGAGGGCGCGCCGCTGCGGCCGCAGCCGCAGCAGCGGACTTGGCGGCCAATTCATCGCGCATGCGCCGCAGCCGCTCGCGCGGGTCTTCGCGGTTGGGGCTGTCGTTGAGCTTCATCTCCGCAATGAATCGGCTGGGGATGGCCGCCACGTGTTCGCGCCCCCGCTTTCGACGACGCAGGGTGCTCACCGCCAGCGTTTGGCGCGCACGCGTGATGCCCACGTACATCAGGCGGCGCTCCTCCTCCAGGCGCTCAGGGCTCATGTCCTCGTCTTCGCTCTTGAAGGGCAGTAGGCCCTCGTTCACGCCGGCCAAGACCACATGCGGCCACTCCAGCCCCTTGGCGGCGTGCAGGGTGGACAAGGTCACCACGTCCTGCTCATCACCCCGCTCGGCCAGGCTGATGATCACGCTGATGGTCTGGGCCACCTCCAACACGCTGCGCTTGGGGGTCTCGGTGGTCATACCACCCAGGTTGTCAATCTCTCCACCACAGCGCCGTGCAATCCAATCGACAAAGTCCAGCACGTTGGACCAACGGGCGGCAGCCAGCTTTTCGTTGTCTTCGCCATCGAAGAGGTGCTGCTCGTAAGCGATGTCCCGCAGCCAGTCCATCAACAGGGCCTTGGCGTCCTCGGAACCCGAGGTGTGGTTAGCCTTGTGCGAAAAGTCGTTGATGTAGCGGCGGAACTCGAGCAACGAGCCCTGTGCCTTGGCCGGCAGCACCGTGCCCAGGCTGGCGGCGAACACCGATTCGAACAGGCTCTTCTTCCACGCCGCGCCGAACTCGCCGAGCTTGCCCAGGGTCTGGTGGCCAATGCCACGCTTGGGCGTGGTGATGGCGCGCAAGAAAGCCGGGTCGTCATCCTGGTTGACCAACAGGCGCAACCAGGCACACAGGTCCTTGATCTCGGCGCGGTCGAAGAAGCTCTGCCCCCCGGAGACCTTGTAGGGAATCTGGGCCGCCCGCAGCTTTTGCTCAAACACCTTGGCCTGGTGGTTGGCACGGTACAGGATGGCGAAATCCGACAGCTTGATCGAGGGTCCGCCGTTGCCGCGGATGGCTTGGATGAAGGCCACCGCACGCTCGGCCTCGTGCTCCTCACCGTCACACTCCACCAGCTTGACCGGCTCGCCTTCGCCCAGCTCGCTCCACAGCTTCTTTTCGAACAGCTTGGGGTTGGCCGCAATGACGTGGTTGGCTGCGCGCAGGATGGCCGCGGTAGAACGGTAGTTCTGCTCCAAGGCGATCACGCGCAGCTGCGGGAAGTCCTGCGGAAGGCGCTTGAGGTTGTCAATGGTGGCACCGCGCCATCCGTAGATGCTTTGGTCATCATCACCCACAGCGGTGAAGCGTGCGGCACGGCGCGGGTCGGGGTGCAACACGAGCTGCTTCATCAGCTCGTATTGCACGGCATTGGTGTCCTGATATTCGTCCACCAATACATGGTGGAAGCGCTCCTGCCACTTCAGGCGAACCGCCTCGTCGCGCTGCAGCAGGCGCAGCGGCAATCCGATCAAGTCGTCGAAGTCCACAGCTTGGTAGGCCATCAAGCGCTCTTCGTAGCGCCGCATCACTTGGGCGGCCACCCGCTCGTGGTCGTTTTGGGCGATTGCGGCAGCACCGTCGCTGTTCAGGCCCTGGTTCTTCCACAGGCTGATGGCCCACTGCCACTGGCGCGCCAGCTTGGCGTCGGTGGTGGCGCCGGCGTCGCGCAGCAGGCTCAGCACGTCATCGCTGTCCAAAATGCTGAAGGCCGGTTTCAGCCCCAAGGCCGTGCCGTCCTCGCGCAGGAGCCGAACCCCCAGGCTGTGGAAGGTGCTGATCACGAGTTGTCCGGCCGCGCGCGGCCCCACCAGGGCCTTGGCGCGTTCGCGCATCTCTTGCGCGGCCTTGTTGGTGAAGGTGATGGCGGCCAGCTGGCCAGGCTCCAAGCCGCTTTGCAGCAGCCGGGCCAATTTGTGCGTGATCACCCGCGTTTTGCCTGAACCGGCCCCGGCCACCACCAGGCATGGGCCGTCCAGATGGTGCACCGCCTGAAGCTGTGCTGGGTTCAGTCCAACGGGCGGTGCGGCAGGAGGGGGCATACGATCCTTGAAAGCGGGCCGCGGATCATAGCCAAGGGGCAGACGGGGTGCCGTCGCCCCGCCCCCCCCGCCATGGCGGCGGCTATCGCTCGCTGCCGCAGAAGCAGTGCACCACCGCCGCGAAGGGCTGGCGGGCCTGCACCACATCGTTGAGCCACCACAGGTCCGGGGCCAAGCCCGTGGCGGGCAGCCAAGCCGCTGCCGCTGCCGCTGCAGCCCCCATGGGCATGCCCGGCGCCGCCGCTTCCTTCACCAGGCCAAGGGCTTGGGCCAACGCCACCCACTGATGGGCGGTGGCTTCTGCCACGCCGAAACGCTCCAGCACCGCCGACAGGGGGCTGGGAGACTTCTCCACGTAACGCACGGCCGCATCCTCGGCCAGCTTGGCACGCTCACGGGCCGCCTTGATCGCATCGGCCAAGGTGCCGGTGCGGTCGATCAGCCCATGTCCGCGCGCCTGTTCCCCGGTCCAGATGCGGCCTTGCGCCACCGCATCAATGGCCTCGCGGGTGGTGCTGCGCGCCGCTGCAGCCCGGGTGGTGAAGTCGGTGTAGATGTGGCCGATGCTCGACTGCACGAGTTGCGCAAATCGGGGATCCAGATCACGCCGGAAGTCATAGGCGCCCACCAACCAGGTGGTGCGATACCCCCCCGTGCGCACACCGGCCTTATCCATCAGGCCTTGGGCGGTGGGCAGGATGCCGAACACCCCAATCGATCCCGTGATGGTGGCCGGCTCCGCGATCACCTCATCAGCGGCCATCGCGATCCAGTAGCCCCCCGAAGCCGCCACGTCCCCCATCGAGACCACCACCGGCTTGCCAGCGGCGCGGGTAAGCTCCAACTCGCGGCGGATCTGTTCCGAGGCGAAGGCGCTGCCGCCGGGCGAATTCACCCGCAGCACCAAGGCCTTGACCTTCTCATCCTCGCGGGCCTTGCGGATCAGGGCCGAGGTGCTGTCGCCACCCACACGCCCGGCCGGGGCCTGGCCATCACCAATCTCGCCCTCGGCCACCACGATGGCCACCGGCGCGTCGGCTGCACGGCGCGGCAACTGCTTAAGGTACTGCTGCAGCGACACCTGGCGAAACGTCTTCTTTTCCTCGTCCACTGCACCCGCATCCATCATCGCCTTGCGCATCTCGTCGTGGGTCTTGAGCGCATCCACCCACTTCTGCTGCAGGGCCCAGGCGGCCGGATTCCCTCCCACGGCCACCAGCGACGCAGGCAGACTGTCGATGGCCTGCTGAATTGCGCCATCGGGTAACTTACGTGCCTTTTCAACACCACGGCGGTACAGCGCCCAGATGGCCTCGTACACATGCGCTTCGCTCTCGAGGGTCTCTTTCGAAGGGCCGTTGGTGAAGTACGGCTCACCGGCGTTTTTGTACTTGCCCACGCGGATCACATTGGCCTGCACACCCCACTTGTCCAGGGCGTCCTTGTAGTAGTTGCGCTGTCGTCCGTAGCCCTCAACCAAGACGCTGCCCATAGGGTGTAGCCACACCTCGTTGGCGCGGGCGGCCAGGTAGTAGGCGCGTTGATCCCAGTCGTAGCCCCAGGCGGTCACCGGCTTGCCTGAGGCCTTGAAGCGCTCGAGGGCCGCAGCCACCTCTCGCAGCGAAGACAGGCCCGTACCACCGAAGTCATCCAACTTCAGCATCACCGCGCGGATCTTGGGGTCGCGCTGTGCATGGTCCAGCGCGGCGAGCACATCACGCAGGCGCAGCTTCTGGGGAGCCTCACCCTGGGCCTGGGCCAGAAGGCTTTGCCGTGCGCCGTCGGATGCCTGCTCGCGCAAAACACCCTGGAGGTCCAACACCAAGACCGTCTGGTCCTGCAGTGCCGGCGGGCGGCTCATCTGCACGCCCATGATGATGCCAGCGGTCATGCCGCCAATGGCCAGGACCAAGACCGTTCGTTTGACGCCTGTCTGCAGGGCGTCCAGGATCCGGCCCACACCCGACAAGGCTCGGCGCCAGCGTGCAGGGGCGGGGGTGGTGCTGGGTGCTGAGGTATTTTCGTCGGACATGATCTAGGGCTTTCAAACAGAGACAAACGCGACGGCCAGATTTTGAGGCCAACGCATGGGGCGGTGCAGCCTATGCGACGAATAGCCGCTGCGGGATGATGGGCCGCACGCCGCTGCGACAAACGGTCTCCCGGCGATACTGCACGCCCATGCAGGCCATCCTGTCGGTTACCGGTCCCTTCTTCGCGCTCATCCTGGCCGGGTACTGGGCAGCCCAGCGCGGCTGGCTGCCCTTGGCGGCCATTCCTGGGTTGAACACCTTCGTCTTGTTCTTTGCCCTGCCCTGCATGCTGCTGCGCTTCGGCATGAATACCCCGCTGGCGCAACTGCTGGATCCGGTGATCAGCAGCCTGTACCTCCTGGTGGCCGCCCTGGTGGTGACGGGCGTGCTCATCCTGGGTCGGGTTTTGGGTACACCGCGCAAAGACGCCGCGTTTGCGGCCCTGGTGGCAGCCTTTCCGAACTCGGGTTTCATCGGGGTGCCCCTGCTGGTGGCGCTGCTGGGCCCTGCTGCGGCGGGCCCGGTCATCTGCTCCATGCTGCTGGACATGATGCTGACCACCTCGGCTTGCCTGGCGCTGGCGCAGGCCGGCAGCCAAAGTCAGCCTGCGAACGAGGCGCCAGGCGTACACGCCCGCATCGCCGCGCCCGCCGCGGGCACAGGCGCGGCCTTCCTGGCTGCGCTGAAAGCGCCCTTGATGAACCCCTTGCCCTGGTCCATCGGCTTGGGAGGCGCCATGTCGGCACTGGACCTGGCCCTTTGGCGTCCGGTGGACAAAGCCGTGGGCATGCTGGCTGATGCGGCCAGCCCGGTGGCCTTGTTCACCATCGGAGCGGTGTTGTTCCGTTCACGCGCGGCATCGGCCGAACCCCCGCACACCACCCCGTCTTCGCCGGCCCTTCTGCTGGGCGTGGTGGGCATCAAGCTGCTGCTGCACCCCCTGCTGGTGTGGTCCGGATGCATCGCAGCTCGGGCCTTGGGTGCGCCCCTGTCCGACCCCCAAGTGGCCGCCATCACGCTCATGGCGGCCCTGCCCAGCGCCAGCAATGTATCGATGCTCGCCGAGCGCTATGGCGCCAACGACGGCCTGGTGGCGCGCATCATCATGGGCTCCACAACCCTAGCCTTCATCACCTTCACGCTGTGGGCCTGGGGCTTTGGCATACAACCCTTGCACTAACTGTGTACTACAGGCTCAGTGGGTCCACATCCAAGGCCCAACGCACCACGGCGCGGTGCCGCTCCCGCAGGGCCAGCAGGGCCTCAGACCAGTCGCGCAACAGGGCCTGCAGGGTGGGCCGTGAGGCCGACTCGAGCAGCATCTGCCACCGCTCCAGGTCCGCCACACGGGCCACAGGGGCCGGCACAGCCGGGTAAAGCGTAACCTCGCCAAAGGGCCCACCAACAGCTTGCGCGGCGTGAAAGGCCTTGAGGCTCTTTAAGGTCTCATTTGCCGCAGCACCCGCCTCGGCCATAAAGGCCTGTGCAGCCTGCACCGTTCGGGCCTCAGCCCGCAACACCACCAGGTGGCTATAGGGGGGCAGGCCCACCGCCTGCCGCTCTTCCAACTGTGATGCGGCAAAGGCGTCGTAATCGTGTTGACGCAGGGCCTGCACAAGCGGGTGCAGCGGGTAAGCCGTCTGCACCAGCATGCGGCTGCGTGCGGCCTGCTTGGGATCGCGCCCAGCCCGCCCAGCGGCCTGCATCAACAGGGCAAACAAGCGCTCGGGTGCTCGAAAGTCGCTGCTGAACAGGGCGCCGTCGGGGTTGACTGCCGCCACCAGCGTCATCCGGCGAAAGTCGTGCCCCTTGGCCACCATCTGCGTGCCCACCAGCACGTCTACCTCGCCCTCGTGCACCTGCGCGAGCTGGCTTTGCAGCGAGCCGGCTTGGCGTGTGGTGTCCGCATCGATGCGCAGGATGCGCACCGGCCCACCATCGCGCCCGCGCAAAAGCGGTGCCAGCTGCTCTTCCAAGCGCTCGGTGCCCCGCCCGATCGGCGACAGGTCCAGGTTGCCACAGGCTGGGCAGGCCCTCGGAACGCGCTCGGCGGCCCCGCAATGGTGGCAGCGCAGGCTGCGGTCCGCCTTGTGAAAAACCCGCCAGGCGCTGCAGTGCGGGCATTCGCTCTTCCAGGCGCACGCACCGCAGTGCAAGACCGGCGCATAGCCCCGTCGATTGAGCAACAACAGGCTTTGCTCACCTCGGTCAATGCCTTCCTGCACCGCGGCCACCAAGGCGGTAGACAAGAGGCTGCCGTCGGCACTCGACGCCACGCGGCGCGGCTGAAGATTGAGGTCGACCAGTTCAACCTGGGGCAGGGCGCCGTGCCCTATGCGGCTGGGCATTCGCAAGAGCCGATAGCGACCCTGCTGTGCATGCCGCCACGACTCCAGCGATGGAGTGGCCGAACCCAGAATCACGGGCAGGCCCTCCAAACGAGCTCGGTACACCGCCAGGTCGCGTGCGGAATAACGGGCGCCCTCCTGCTGTTTGTAGGACGGGTCATGCTCTTCATCGACCACGATGAGCCCGAGCCGCGGCAGTGAGGCCATCACCGACAGGCGCGTACCCAAGAGCAAGTCGGCCTGCCCCAGATGGGCTTGCAGCCAGTGGTTGACACGCTGCGCTGGCGTTAGGCCGCTGTGCAGTGTGACCAGGGTATGGCCTGCAAAACGATCGCGCAGCCGGGCCTCAAGCTGCGGGGTCAAGTTGATCTCGGGCACCATCACCAAGACCTGACGGCCCTGGGCCAGAGTGCGCTGCGCCAAGCGAAGGTAGACCTCGGTCTTGCCGCTGCCCGTCACCCCATGCAGGAGCACCGGCGCGGGCGGGCCAGCCGGCGGGGTCTGCTCATTGCCGGTGGTTTGCAGCAGCGCTTGCAGCACAGCCGATTGTTCTGGTGTCAAGGGCGGGGCGGCCCCATCGACTGCGGAACCCTGGCCATGTGGGGCCACGGCAGGGCGATTCAGCCTCTTAGCCAGCCGTGCCCCTCGGCGCGCCAGAGCCGCTGGCGTGGCCTTGCGCAGTTCCGGCGGCAGCACCGACAGGGCCAATTCACCGACACCGCGGCGGTAGTAGTCGGCTGCAAAGGTCACCAGTGCGCGCCAGTGCGCGCTCAAGGGTGGCAGGTCCATCACCGCAGCCACCGGCTTGCAGCTGCCGGGCTCGGGCGGCGAGGCTGTTGTGGCCTGCTCGTCCCACACGATCCCCATCACCTCGCGCCGCCCCAGGGGTACCTGCACCAGGGTGCCGGGCGCCAACGCATGCCCATGGAGATAGGTCAGCGCCCCGCCCAACCCGCTGTGGTGGGGCAGGTCCACCAATACGGCCAGCTCACCGGGTTCCGAGCGGGGCAGCACGGGGTCGGCTCGACACGAATCTATCTCCTGAGCCACAGCAAGTAAGGCCTTGATTCGGTTTGGGTTTTACAACTTACCCACGAATTCTGTGGACAAGTTTGGGGACAAGCCGCCAATGGATGCGCCAAGTGCCTGATTTTGCTTCGACCGGCTTGAGCTGCCTCATCCGAAGGCATTCAATTTGTCTGTACAGAATCAAACACTTAGAAAAAATGCTTGATGTTTTTCAAGCCGAAAGAAGGTACACGTGCAGCGGTGGGCCGCTTGCACCGCTTTGGGGATAAGTCACCCCTTGACCCACGTGTACCTGCCCCCGGTCTGGCTGATCCGAGTTGCAAGGCCATAACATTTTAGGCGCGAGTAAGTGCACACATGGCGCTCAGTTCGAATAGAGGTGGCGTGAATACGCATGAGCTTCATCGACCAGGGCTGCCACCGACTCGGGGGGCGTGTGCTGGTTCAAGCCGTGCCCCAGGTTCAACACATGCCCGCCCCATTGGCCATCCGCCCCGCGCGGCGCACCGAAGCGGTCCAGGGTGCGGCGCACCTCGGCGCGCACGGCAGCCTCGCCCCCGAACAGCACCATGGGGTCGATGTTGCCCTGCAAGGCCACCTGATGACCCACGCGGGTGCGGGCACTGCCCAGGTCGGTGGTCCAGTCCAGGCCCACCACATCAGCGCCGCAGGCAGCGATGCCTTCCAGCCACTGCCCACCACCCTTGGTGAACACGATGCAGGGGACGCGCTGGCCCCCATGCTCTCGCTTGAGGCCCTCCACGACGCGGCGCGTGTAGGCCAGGCTGAAGGCCTGGAAAGCACCGTCGGCCAAGACACCGCCCCAACTGTCAAAGACCATCACCGCCTGTGCACCGGCCTCAATCTGCGCATTGAGGTAAGACGTGACGGCCTGTGCATTGACCTCCAAGACCCGGTGCATCAGGTCCGGGCGTCGGTACATCAGGCTCTTGACTTGGCGGTAGTCGTCGCTGCCCGCACCTTCGACCATGTAGCAGGCGAGGGTCCAGGGGCTGCCGGAAAACCCAATGAGAGGCACGCGGCTGCGCCCATCGGGCAAGGTCAGGGCCTTGCGGATGGAGGCCACCGCATCAAAAACGTAGCGCAGCTTGTCCAGGTCGGGCACCTGCAGCGCGGCCACATCGCCCTCCTCGCGCACCATCTTGGCAAAGCGCGGCCCCTCGCCTGCGGCAAAGCTCAGCCCCAGGCCCATGGCGTCGGGCACTGTCAGAATGTCTGAGAACAGAATGGCCGCGTCCAGCGGATAGCGGTCCAAGGGCTGCAACGTCACTTCAGTGGCGAAGTCGGGGCTGGTGGCAAGGCCCATGAAACTGCCGGCCCGCGCGCGGGTGGCGTTGTATTCGGGCAGGTAGCGGCCGGCCTGGCGCATTAGCCATACGGGGGTGTGGTCGGTGGGCTGGCGCAGGCAGGCGCGCAGGAACTGGTCATTGGCGTAGGCCGCTGGGCTCATTGACTTCTCTCCTCGCGAAGGATTATTGACTGCCGCGCAGTGCTGGCGATGTTTGGCAACCGAAGTGGACGCGGGAAAAGAACAACGCCCACCCGGCACGAGCCAGGTGGGCGCAATTGGACTGGGTGAATGGCTTACTTCTTGCGAAACTTGCGGATGGCAGCCAACTGAGCCGCCATGGTCGCAAATTCGCTTTGCGCAGCGGCAAAGTCAATGTCGCTTTTGGCGCTTTTCATCATCTCTTCGGCATGCTTCTTGGCCTCGTTGGCCTTGGCCTCGTCAAGGTCATGGCCTCGAATAGCGGTATCGGCCAGAACGGTGACGCGGTTGGGCTGCACCTCCAGGATGCCGCCGGCCACGAAGACGAATTCTTCTTCGCCGGTGTCAGCCCGCTCAATGCGCACCGCGCCCGGCTTGATGCGGGTGATCAGTGGTGTGTGCTTGGGCAGGATGCCCAGCTCGCCGTTCTCACCCGGCAGCGCAACGAACTTCGCTTCGCCCGAAAAGATATTTTCCTCGGCGGAGACCACGTCAACGTGAATGGTTGCCATATCTGTTGGTCCTTAGCGTGTACAGGAAGCTTCAAGAAGCCCTCAGGCGGTGTACTGGCAAGGCGCCGCGCGAAACCCGCTCGCAGATCCCGGCGAGCACAGCAACGCCACCGGCGCGCCCGATACGCCGTTACTGCAGCTTCTTTGCCTTCTCAAATGCCTCATCGATCGAGCCGACCATGTAAAAGGCCTGCTCAGGCAAGGAATCGCACTCGCCGGCCACAATCATTTTGAAGCCGCGGATGGTTTCCCGCAGCGGCACATACTTGCCCGGCGAGCCGGTGAACACTTCGGCCACGTTGAAAGGCTGAGACAAGAAGCGTTGGATCTTGCGGGCGCGGGCCACAGCCAGCTTGTCTTCCGGCGACAACTCGTCCATGCCCAGAATCGCGATGATGTCGCGCAGTTCCTTGTAGCGCTGCAGGGTCGCCTGGACTGCGCGGGTGGTGCTGTAGTGCTCCTCGCCCACGACGTTTGGGTCGATCTGGCGGCTGGTGGAGTCCAGCGGGTCCACAGCGGGGTAGATGCCCAGCGCAGCAATGTCACGCGAAAGCACCACTGTGGCATCCAGGTGAGCGAAGGTGGTGGCCGGCGAGGGGTCGGTTAGGTCGTCCGCCGGCACATACACGGCCTGGATTGAGGTGATCGATCCCACCTTGGTGGAGGTGATGCGCTCCTGCAGGCGGCCCATCTCTTCGGCCAGCGTAGGCTGGTAGCCCACGGCTGAAGGCATGCGGCCCAGCAGGGCGGATACTTCGGTGCCGGCCAGGGTGAAGCGATAGATGTTGTCCACGAAGAACAGCACATCGCGGCCTTCGTCGCGAAAAGACTCGGCGATGGTCAGACCGGTCAGGGCCACACGCAGACGGTTGCCCGGAGGCTCGTTCATCTGACCGTAGACCATGGCCACCTTGGATTCGCCAAGATTCTCCTGCACCACCACCTTAGAGTCCGACATCTCGTGATAGAAGTCGTTACCTTCACGGGTGCGTTCGCCCACACCAGCGAATACCGACAGACCCGAGTGGGCCTTGGCGATGTTGTTGATGAGTTCCATCATGTTCACCGTCTTGCCCACGCCGGCGCCGCCGAACAGGCCCACCTTGCCGCCCTTGGCGAAGGGGCAGATCAGGTCAATCACCTTGATGCCGGTTTCCAGCAGCTCCTGCGAGGGCGAGAGCTCGTCGTACGCGGGGGCCTTGCGGTGGATGGAAGCGGTCAGCTCAGTGGAGACCGGGCCGCGCTCGTCGATCGGGTTGCCTAACACGTCCATGATGCGGCCCAAGGTGGCCTTGCCCACGGGCACGGTGATGGGCGCACCCGTGTTGGTCACGGTGACGCCACGGCGCAGGCCGTCGGAAGAACCCAGCGCAATGGTGCGTACAACGCCGTCGCCCAGCTGCTGCTGGACTTCCAATGTCAGGGCCGAGCCAGACATCTTCAGCGCGTCGTAAACGCGTGGCATCTGGTCGCGGGGGAATTCGACGTCCACGACAGCGCCGATGCACTGAACGATCTTGCCCTGGGGTTGGGTGGTCGACATGTTGCGTTCCTCTAATTTCAATTCATCTATCGTTGGGGCTGGACTTCAGGCCTTCGGTCAACCGCTGATGGCGGCTGCACCGCCCACGATTTCCGAGAGTTCCTTGGTAATGGCGGCTTGGCGAGTCTTGTTGTAGACCAGCTTCAACTCGCCGATGAGCGTGCCGGCGTTGTCGGTGGCGGCCTTCATGGCCACCATGCGAGCACTTTGCTCGCTGGCCATGTTTTCAGCCACCGACTGGAACGCCAGCGCCTCGATGTAGCGCTTGAGCAGTTCATCAATCACCGTGGCGGCATCCGGCTCGTAGAGGTAATCCCAGCCATAGGCCTTCTTTTCCTCTTCGGTCTGGTCGAGCACGTTGGACGACAGCGGCAGCAGCTGCTCCACCAGTGGCTCTTGCTTCATGGTGTTGATGAACTTGGTGTAGCAAATGTGCACCTCGTCCAATTCGCCAGCCACGAAAGCATCGAGCAGCGTTTTGACCGGGCCGATGAGCTTGTCGAGCTGCGGGGCGTCGCCCAACTGCACGGCCTGGCTCACCACCTTGGCGCCGATACGGTTGAGAAAACCCAAGCCTTTGTTGCCGATAGCAACTGCCAATACCTGCTTGCCGGCGGTCTGTGCCTCGCGCATCTTGGCGGTCACCGCGCGCAGCACGTTTGTGTTGAGGCCACCGCACAGCCCCTTGTCGGTGGTCACCACGATGAAGCCCACGGCCTTGGCCGTGCCCGTGGCACGCATGTAGGGGCTTTGGTACTCGGGGTTGGCTTTGGACAGATTGGCGGTGATGTTGCGGATCTTATCGCTGTAAGGACGCGCCGCGCGCATCCGGTCCTGCGCCTTGCGCATCTTTGAGGCGGCTACCATCTCCATGGCCTTGGTGATCTTCTTGGTGTTCTCAACCGATTTGATCTTGCCGCGGATTTCCTTACCGGCTGCCATTTGCTTGTTTCCTTGAGGTAATGCTCAGTGGGGTATTCAGGCAAACGACTTCTTGAACGCGCCAATGGCGTTGGTCAGCTCTTCTTCAGCTGCCTTGTCCATCGCCCTGTCGTTCTCCAGCTTGGCCAACAGCGCGGCGTGGCTGGACTTCAGATGGGTGTGCAAGCCGCTTTCAAAAGCCAAGACCTTCTTGACGTCGACGTCGTCAAGGAAACCCTTATTGGCCGCGAACAACGAAGCAGCCGTCAGGCTGATGGGCAGCGGGCTGTATTGGGGCTGCTTGAGCATTTCGGTCACGCGCGCGCCGCGGTCGAGTTGCTTGCGGGTGGCCGCATCCAGGTCAGAAGCGAATTGCGCGAACGCAGCCAACTCGCGGTACTGGGCCAGGTCGGTACGTATACCGCCAGAGAGCGACTTGATCAGCTTCGTTTGCGCTGCACCACCTACGCGCGAGACCGAGATACCGGCGTTGATGGCGGGACGGATGCCGCTGTTGAACAGCGAGGTTTCCAGGAAGATCTGGCCGTCGGTAATCGAGATCACGTTGGTGGGCACGAAGGCCGACACGTCACCGGCTTGGGTTTCAATCACTGGCAGGGCGGTGAGCGAACCCGTCTTGCCCTTGACCTCGCCCTTGGTGAAAGCTTCCACAAAGTCGGCGTTCACACGGGCAGCGCGCTCGAGCAGGCGGCTGTGGAGATAGAACACGTCGCCAGGGAAAGCTTCGCGGCCGGGCGGGCGGCGCAGCAGCAGCGACACCTGCCGGTAGGCCACGGCCTGTTTGGACAGGTCGTCATAAATGATCAGGGCGTCTTGGCCGCGGTCGCGGAAGTACTCGCCCATGGTGCAGCCCGAGTAGGCCGACACGTATTGCATGGCCGCCGACTCGGAAGCCGATGCCGCCACCACAATGGTGTAGTCCATGGCGCCATGTTGTTCCAACGCGCGCACCACATTCTTGATCGACGAGGCCTTCTGTCCGATGGCCACGTAGATGCAGGTCATGTTCTGACCCTTTTGGTTGATGATGGCGTCGATTGCCACAGCGGTCTTGCCGGTCTGGCGGTCGCCAATAATCAGCTCGCGCTGGCCGCGGCCGATCGGCACCATGGAGTCAATCGACTTCAGGCCGGTTTGCACCGGTTGGTCCACCGACTTGCGGGCAATCACGCCCGGAGCAACCTTCTCGATCACGTCGGTCATCTTGGCGTTGATCGGACCCTTGCCGTCGATGGGCTGGCCCAGCGCATTGACCACACGGCCTATCAACTCAGGGCCGACCGGCACTTCCAAAATGCGGCCCGTGCACTTGACGGTGTCGCCTTCGGAAATGTGCTCGTATTCGCCCAAGATCACTGCGCCCACCGAGTCGCGCTCGAGGTTCAGGGCCAGGCCGTAGGTGGGCTGGCCGTCTTTGGTGGCGGGAAATTCAAGCATTTCGCCCTGCATCGCGTCGGACAGGCCGTGGATGCGGACGATGCCGTCGGTCACCGACACGACAGTACCCTGGTTGCGGATGTCCGTCGAGGCGCCCAGGCCCTCGATGCGGCTCTTGATCAGTTCAGAAATCTCTGCGGGATTGAGTTGCATGGTTTTCTCCGGCCCTCACGCGGTGAGGGCAAGCTTCATCTGTTCCAGGCGCGCCTTGACAGAGGTGTCCAGCACCTCATCACCGACCACCACACGAATGCCGCCGATGAGCGACGCGTCGATCACCACGGTAGCGTTGAGCTTGCGACCAAAGCGCTTTTCCAGCGTGGCCTTCACGTCGTCGGTCTGTGCGGCACTCAATTCGAATGCGCTGTGAATGACGGCGTCGGCCACACCGGAACGGGCATTGATCAACAGCTGAAACTGTTGCGCGATCTCACCCAAGGCGGCCAGACGGCCGTTCTCGAGTACCGCAGCCAACAGGTTGCCAACCTTGGGCGACAGCGGCGCTTTCAATTGCTTTGAAATCACCGAGGTCATAACCTCAGTGACCTGCGCCAGCGTGCCCTTGGGGTCGTCGGCAAAAGCCAGCAGTTGTTGGTTGGAAGCCACAGCCGCCAGGGCCGTGAGTTCCGACGCAGCCGCGGCGTCACCGCCAGCCTTCAAAAGCGCCTCCGCGTAGGGACGCGCGATGGTTGCTAGCTCGGCCATAGTTTAAAGCCCCGCCTTCAACCGGCCCAGCAGTTCCGCGTGGACGGTGGCATTGACTTCGCGCTTCAGGATTTGCTCGGCGCCCTTGACGGCCAAAACGGCCACCTGGTCGCGCAGCGCTTCACGCGCCTTGACCATTTCCTGCTCGGCCTCAGCTTTGGCCGCGGCAATGATTTTGGCGCCCTCTTCCGAAGCACGGCCCTTGGCCTCTTCAACCATCGACTGGGCCAGCCGCTCGGCGTCAGCCAAGCGTTTGGCGGCGTCGTCGCGCGCGGACATCAGCTGCTCTTCGACGCGCTTGTTGGCTTTCGCCAAATCGGCTTTTGCCCTGTCAGCAGCCGACAAGCCTTCGGCAATCTTCTGGGCGCGTTCGTCCAGGGCGGCCGTGATCGGCGGCCAAACGAACTTCATCGTGAACCAGACCAGGATCGCAAAAACAATCATCTGGACGATGAGGGTACCGGTGATGCTCACTTGTTTGCCTCGATCGGTTGGGGGAACTTCAGCATGGGGCACGCTGCGCGAGCGCGCCCTAGCCTCGCAAATGGACTGAAATCGATTTATTTGGGCAGGTTGGCCAACTGACCCAGGAACGGGTTGGCAGTGGCAAACCACAGCGCGATGCCGGTACCGATGATGAAGGCCGCGTCAATCAGACCGGCCAGCAGGAACATCTTGGTCTGCAGTTCACCCATCAGCTCTGGCTGGCGTGCAGCAGATTCCAGGTACTTGCTGCCCATGATGCCGATACCGACACAGGCGCCAACGGCACCCAGACCGATGATCAGGCCAGCGGCCAGGGCAACAAAGCTGATGACTTCCATGATGACTCCTCGTTGAGAGTGGTTGTGAAAAAGGGAAAAGACAAGACGAAAACGTCGAACCGAACGTTAGGTGAAATCAATGCGCGTCGTGGGCTTGACCGATGTAGACCAGGGTCAACATCATAAAGACGAAGGCCTGAAGCGTGATGATCAGAATGTGGAAAATAGCCCAGGCCGTGCCCGCAATGATGTGACCAATGGCCAAGCCGATGCCGGTGCCCAAGCTGACGCTGGCCAGCGCACCACCCATCAGCGCGATCAACATGAAGATCAGTTCGCCAGCGTACATATTGCCGAACAGTCGCATCCCGTGAGACACGGTCTTGGCAACAAACTCAATGATTTGCATGGCGAAGTTGAAAGGCCACAGCACCGGGTGCGAGCCGAAGGGGGCCGAAAACAGCTCATGAATCCAGCCGCCCAAGCCCTTGATCTTTGCGTTGTAGTACAGGCACACCAGCAACACGCCAGCCGAAAGGCCCATGGTGACGGACAGGTCAGCGGTGGGCACCACGCGCATGTAGTCGGGCAGACCCAAGGCTGGGCCGGCCAAGTGCCAGACGGCCGGGATTAAATCCACCGGCAGCAAGTCCATGGCGTTGAGCAGGAAGATCCAGATGAACACGGTGAGTGCCAGGGGCGAGACCATCTTGCGGCTCTCGGCGCTGTGCACGATGCCTTTGGCCTGGTTCTCGACCATTTCCACCAATAACTCGACCGCGGCTTGAAAGCGGCCTGGCACGCCGGAGGTGGCCTTGCTTGCGGCTGCCCACAAAATCCAGCAGGTCACGATGCCCAACAGGATCGAAAAAAACAGGGAGTCGAAGTTGAACACCGACAGGTCGAAGGGTCCTTCGGGCTTCTTGTTCTGCAGGTGCGCCAGGTGGTGGACGATGTACTCGCCAGCGGTGGGGGCTTGACCTTCAGCTGCCATCTCGAATTGCTTTCAACTCTACAAACGTTCAACCGGTTTCGGCTTTCGGCCGCGCCACAGGAGCGCTACCCAATACACCTTGATGCACACCAGCAGGGCCAACAACAAGGCAGGCCAAACCAGCTGCTCGACGATTCTCGGCGCCAGCATCAGCAGCACCACTGAAACGCCGATCTTCACAAACTCCCACAACATGAAGCTGACGGCAGAGACGCCAGCATTCACACTGGAGAGCCTGGAGGTCATTCCGCGGGCCATCAACACCGCCGGAACCACCACCACGCCGGCGCCGTAAAGCGCCGACCAGAACACGGACACACTCCCCATCACCAAGCCTGCCAAGCAGGCTACGACGAAGCCGGCGACCACTTGAGTGGCCACGACCCTCCACGGGGACACCGGGGGGTCCAGGTCTCGCAGGGCCTGCGCCTCCAGAGCAGACAGCCTCTTGAAACCGCGGTAGGCGGACTCATCTTCACTTTCATCCCATGCCGACGACCTGGCGCGCCGCACAGCAGCGATGCGTGGTGTGTCAGCCTGCACGCCCGGGGCATCACCGAGTTGGGGACCCTTTGGGCGCATGGCGCGAATACTCCATTCAGCAAAGCCCCCCGAATATACGTAGAAACCCGCGGAGCCTTTGGTTTTTGCCCTAGTGAAGGCCTCGCCTCTTGACCAAACTGACATGATGCGGCTATGAGTTCAACCGCGCGCCTTCTCTTTGCGGGGCTACTGGCTTGCGCTGCGGCCCTGTTGTTTTTTGCGCCTACTGCCGAAGCATCGGCCGTTGTAAGCACCGCGCAGGTCAGAGCCGAACTGGTGGTGCACGCGCCGAACGGTTTGCGCCCTGGCGCGCCGGCCTGGCTGGGCTTGAAGCTGGTGCACAAGAAAGGCTGGCACACCTACTGGCTCAACCCCGGGGACTCGGGGCTTCCCACTCAGCTGCAGTGGCAGTTGCCGCCCGGCCTTGAAGCCGGCGACATCCATTGGCCGGTGCCTCACCGGCTGCCCATTGGCCCCTTGATGAACCACGGCTATGAAGGCACGCTGCTGCTGCCGGTACCGCTAGAGGTGTCGCAGCCCCTGCCCGATCAGCCGCTGACAATCAAGCTACGGGCGGACTGGCTGGTGTGCGAAGACGTGTGCATCCCCGAAGGCGGCGACTTCAGCCTAACCCTTCCGGCGGGCGCGGCGCGTTCCGCGCTGGTGCCCCATGCGGCGCTTTTCGAGCAGGCGCGGGCACAGCAGCCGGTGCTGTGGCCTGGTGCAAAAGCCGCCGCGCGCGTGGATGCGCAAGGGCTGCGGCTGGAACTCAGCGGGCTGCCGCCCGCCTGGCAGGGGCGCAAGTTGGCCGTCTTTCCCACCGCCGCGCACCTTTTGTCGCCGTCGGCAGAACCCCAGGCCGCTTGGGTTACGGCCGGCAGCTGGTCGGCATTGATGGCGTATTCGCCTCAGCGCATGGAGCAGCCGGCCGAGATGGGCTTTGTGGTGGCCTTGGCCGAGCCGGCGCACGGCATCGCATCACCTGCCGGTGTGGTCTTGACCGCCGCCGTGGACGGCTCGTGGCCGGCTGCGGATGCCGGCAGTGGCGCCGGTGGGGCGAGAGCTGGCGTGTTCGGCGGCCTCGGCGGCTCTGAGCCCGCTGGTGCCCCGGGTGCCGGTGCCACCGCGCAAACCGGATGGTGGGCGGCGGTCCTCTTTGCGTTCTTGGGCGGCCTCATCCTCAACCTCATGCCCTGCGTGTTTCCGGTGCTTTCGCTCAAGGTATTCGGCTTTGCTGCCGACGCGCACAACCGCCGTGCCTTGGCTCTGGGCGGCGCAGCCTACACCCTGGGTGTGGTGTTGAGCTTCACGGCGCTGGCTGCGCTGCTGTTGGCCCTGCGGGCCTCGGGTGAGCAACTGGGCTGGGGCTTTCAGCTTCAATCGCCCCTGTTTGTGGCCGGCTTGGCCCTGCTGTTCACTCTGATGGGGCTGAACCTGTTGGGCCTGTTTGAGTTCGACCTGATGGTGCCCAGTGCATGGGCAACGGCGCGGGCCCAAAACCCCGTGGTCGACCACTTTCTGACTGGGGTGCTGGCGGTGTTGGTGGCCTCCCCCTGCACGGCGCCCTTCATGGGGGCTTCCTTGGGTGTGGCCATGAGCCAGCCCACCCCCTTGGCTTTGGGCATCTTCGTGGCGCTGGGCTTGGGTATGGCGTGCCCCTATCTGTTGCTCAGCCTGATGCCGGCCTGGGCACAACGTTTGCCGCGGCCCGGCGCGTGGATGGCCAAGGTCAAGCATGCGATGGCGCTGCCCTTGCTGGCCACCGTGGTGTGGCTGTTGTGGGTGTTGGGGCGTCAAGCCGGTATTGACGCCGCCGCGGGGCTGCTGTCCCTGTTGCTTCTGGTGGCGTTTGCCATCGGTGCCTGGGTTTGGGCGGCTGCCTTTTCCCGCACGTCCCGCGCCGTGGTCCGCAGCAGCCTGGCCCTGTTGGTGGCCGCCAACCTTGGGTGGGTACTGCCGCTGCTGCAGGAGCAAGCCACGCCCATGGGCATGGCTGCTGATGCTCATGCCGGCAGCGCCGGTGGAGGTGCTGACGCATTGGGGCCCTTGCCCTTGGGCGCCGCCGGCCAGCCGTGGGCGCCGTGGTCGCCACAGGTGCTGGCCGAGGCGCTGGCCCAAGGGCAAACCGTGTTCGTGGACTACACCGCCGCTTGGTGCGTCACCTGCCAGGTGAACAAGCGCAGCACGCTGCGGCAGCCGCAGGTTCAGCAGGCGCTGCAGGCCCGGGGTATCGTGACCCTGCAGGCCGATTGGACGCGCCGCGACGAGGCCATAACCCGGGAGCTCAACCGCCTGAGCCGCAGCGGTGTGCCGGTGTATGCGTTCTACCGATCGGGCCAAGATCCGGTGCTGTTGCCCGAAGTGTTGACCCCTGCGTTGATGATCCAGACCATAGAGGCGCTGCCGCGCTGAGCGGGTCGGCTGGGCCTCATCAGGGCAGGAGTGCGCAGTGCAGTGGCACACCGGGCACCTCAACCCGGGCTTGCAGCACGCAACCAGCCCATGGCTGCTCCTGCAGCTCCGCTTCAGGGCGATGATCACGCGCGCTGGTGACGTACAAGGTTCGCAGGTCGTCGCCCCCGAAGCACGGCATGGTGGGACACCGCACCGGCAGCTCCAGGCTTTGCAAAAGCTCACCCTGCGGTGACAGCCGCACCAGGCGTTGCCCCTCGTACATGGCGGCCCAATAGCAGCCTTGGGCATCGACCGCCGCGCCATCCGGGCGCCCGCCATAGCGGTGCAGGGGTTGCCCAGCCTGGGGCCGCTCGAACGAGGCCAGTACGGACCAAGGCCCGGTCTCCCCAGTGGCCGCCGACAGCTCCGCCTTCCATACGGTGTGGCTGGTGGTGTCGCTACGGTAGGCCGTGCGGCCATCCGGGCTGAAGGCCAGCCCGTTGCTCACGGTCAGCTGGTCGGCGACGACGGTCAGCCGCGCATGGCCCGGACTTTGGTCCAGCCGGTACACCCGTGCCAGCGGCGGCTGTCGCGGCTCGTAGATCGTGCCCACCCAGAACCGGCCCATGGGGTCTGCCTTGCCGTCGTTGAAACGCTCTTTACCGATATCGTAGGGGGCGCTCGCCACGTCGCGGATGGCGCCCGTGTTGGGGTTCAGGTGCACGATGCCCCTGCGCAGAGCCACCAGCACCGAGCCATCGGCCACGGGCACACAACAAGCCGCGTCAGAACCCAAAGACCAGTCCTCGTGGACCTGATGCACCGGGTCCCAGCGGTGCAACATGCCGGCGGGAATATCGCACCAGTAAAGCTGTTGCGTCACCGGATGCCACATGGGGGACTCCGCCAACCGGCTGGGGGCCACGGGCAGGGGTGTCCACTTCATTGCAGGTCCACCTTCAGGTAATGCGCCCCAGGCAAGGGGTTGAAGTAAAAGGGCGGTACTTCTTCGAAGCCCAAGCTGTCGTAGAGGCCCCGCGCGGCTTCCATGTCGTCTAGGGTATCCAGCAACATGCAGGAATAGCCGGCGCGCACACCCCAGTCGATCAGGGCCTGGGCCAAGACCCGGCCCAAGCCCAGCCTCCGGTAGGCCGGGCGCACATACAGGCGCCGCATCTCGCAAGCATTGGGGTAGTCTGCATCGGGCAGGGGCTTGAGCGCGCCGCAGCCAGCCAGTGCGGTGCCCACCCAGGCCAGCAGCAAGACGCCGCCCGGCTCGGCATAGTGCTGCGGCAGGTCAGCCAGCTCCGAGTCGATGGCCTGAAAGGACAAGTCCACCCCCAAACTTTTCGCATACTCGGCCACGATCTCCGCCGCGGCCGCCCAATCGTCGGCGGCCTCAGCGGGGGCCAGCCTGTGGCGTGGCTTGCTCATGGCGGCCAAGGCCACGGGGCGGGGCGCCGATGGGGCAAGTGTTGTGTCACCAGCATGCGCACAGCCCAAGAAAAACCCCCGGCAAGCCGGGGTTTGACCGTTCGGGCCTTGGCCTTTGGGGTCAGTAGCCGCCGCCACCACCGTAGCCGCCGCCGTAGCCGCCACGGCCACCGCCGCCACCACCACCGTAGCCGCCGCCACCGCCACCGCCACCGCCACCGTAGCCGCCACGACCGCCGCCGCCACCACCGTAGGGCGTGCGACCGCCACCGCCGCCGTAACCGCCACGGCCACCGCCGCCTCCGAAGCCGCCCGGACGTTCCTCACGGGGGCGGGCCTCATTGACCACAATGGCTCGGCCCTCGAGGGCCTGCCCGTTCATACCGTTGATGGCGGCCTGTGCCTCAGCGTCCGAACCCATTTCTACAAAGCCGAAACCCTTGGAACGGCCGGTTTCGCGGTCCATCATTACCTTGGCCGAAGTCACGGTGCCAAACGGCGCGAATGCCGTTTGCAGAGACTCGTCACGAACGCTGTAGGCCAGATTGCCCACATACAACTTGTTTCCCATGGGGAAGCCCTTTCATCACTGGAACCTGGTAGAGCTTCAACCCGTCGTGAACCATTCAAGCGAAGGCGCCGCATCAAACCCAGCCGCTCTATTATCAGCTACCCCCCCTGCACACCATTGAGGCTTGCGGGTATTTGTTGTTTATTGGACTCAATGAAAACCCACCCAAGTCGGCTCTGCGGGTGCTCCGGCGCATGGCCACAATGCGCGCCATGAGCAGCAATGACAGCCCATTTGACTATGTAATCGTGGGAGCGGGCACCGCAGGCTGCCTGCTAGCCAACCGGCTGAGCGCAGACCCGAAGGTGCGGGTTTTGCTGCTGGAGGCCGGTCGAAAAGACGACTATCTCTGGGTCCATGTGCCGTTGGGCTACCTGTACTGCATAGGCAACCCCCGCACCGACTGGATGTACCAGACCGAACCTGAAGCCGGGCTCAACGGCCGTCAGCTGCGCTATCCCCGGGGCAGGGTGCTCGGGGGCTGCTCCAGCATCAACGGCATGATTTACATACGCGGGCAACGACGCGACTACGACCATTGGGCCGAGCTAAGCGACGACCCAACTTGGCGTTGGGCAGACTGCCTGCCCTATTTCCTGGCCCATGAAGACCACTGGGGGGGCGAGCGCCCGGGCCATTCAGCGCCCGGCCACGACCCCAGCGGCGCACGAGCTGGCGGCGAATGGCGCGTGGAGCGCCAGCGCCTGCACTGGCCGATCCTGGATGCCTTTTCTAAGGCTGCCGTCCAGGCTGGTATCCCGGCCACCGCCGACTTCAACCTGGGCAACAACGAGGGCGTGGGCTATTTCGAAGTCAACCAAAGGGCTGGCCTGCGTTGGAGTACCGCCCGCGGTTTTCTCAAGCCCGCGGCCCAACGTCCCAACCTCGAATTGCGAACCGGTGCCCTGGTCGAGCGGGTGCTGCTCGAGGGCGCTGACGGCTCGTCGGCAACGGTCGCGGCGGGATCAGCGCCTTCTGGGGACCCGTCCGCGCGTCCCTTGCGCGCGACGGGTGTGGTGTTGCGCCTTGAGGGCCGCGGCGAATCGATCACCGTTTCCGCCAGCCGAGAAGTATTGCTGTGCGCTGGCGCCGTGGCCACCCCTGTGCTGCTGCAGCGCTCGGGCATCGGGCCCGCAGAACTGCTGCAGCGCCATTGCATACCCCTGCGCTTAGCCGCACCGGGCGTGGGCGGCAATCTGCAGGACCATCTGCAAATCCGCGCGGTGTTCAGCGTGAAGCACACCCTTACCCTGAATACTCAGGCCAACAGCCTGTGGGGCAAGGCGCGGATCGGCCTGGAATACCTGCTGCGCCGCACCGGCCCGATGAGCATGGCGCCCTCACAACTGGGGGCCTTTACCCGTTCAGGCCCCGCCCACACTTGGCCCAATGTGCAGTACCACGTGCAGCCCTTGTCGCTAGACGCCTTTGGCCAGCCCCTGCACCGCTTTGACGCCATCACCGCCAGTGTTTGCAACCTCAACCCGACCAGCCGTGGCCGGGTAGACCTGCGATCGGCCGATCCACAAGACGCGCCCTTGATCCGACCCAACTACCTGACCACGCCGGAAGACCGCCAGGTGGCGGCTGACAGCCTGCGCCTGACACGGCGCATCGCGGCGCAACCGGCCTTGGCCCCCTTCGAACCCCAAGAGGTCAAACCCGGTGTTCAGTTCCAAAGCGATGATGACCTGGCGCGCTTGGCCGGCGACATCGGCACCACCATCTTCCACCCGGTGGGGACCTGTCGAATGGGGCGCGCGGACGACCCTTTGGCAGTGGTGGATACCCGGCTGCGCGTCAAAGGAGTCTGGGGCCTGCGGGTGGTCGATGCCAGCGTGATGCCTACCATTACCAGCGGCAACACCAACAGCCCCACGCTGATGATTGCCGAACGCGCCGCTGCCTGGCTGGCGCAGGACCGCGGCTGAGGCCCTTAGCCCGCGGGCCATGGCGCCAGGGCAAGACCCTGGGCAGGGTAAGCACGGTGGTACCCCACGTGTGGTCTGCATACATTTCCCAGGCTCTGCCAGGGGTAATGAACAGCCCATGGCTCAGAGGTGTGAGGAGATACATAAAAAGGATGCGGTTCACCCACCCGGTGAGGGCATCGGCAGCCCTATCCAGGCTGCCAAGCTGCAAGAGGCGTCGGCATACCCGGCGCCTTTTGTTTTTGGTGACCTGCCGGCCCAAACCCGGCCCTTTCCTGATGAGCCCCGCCGTCCAACCATGCCCGATCTGCTGCTAGTGGCCGCGGCCTCCCTGATGGCCGGCTTCGTCGATGCCATCATCGGCGGCGGTGGGCTGATCCTGCTGCCGGCCCTGTTCAGCGTGTTTCCCAACCTGAGCCCCGCCACCCTATTTGGTACCAACAAGGGCACGGCCGTCTGGGGCACGGCCCTGGCCACCCTGCAGTACGCCAAGCAGGTGCAGATGCCATGGGCGGCGGTGCTGCCAGCCTTGCCCGCAGCCCTGGGGGGCAGCGCAGCCGGCGCCTGGGTGGTCACCCAAATCGACCCCGGCGGCCTGAAGAAGGCGCTGCCCGTGCTGCTGCTGCTGGTGCTCATGTACACGCTGATGCGCAAAGACCTGGGCCAACACCACGCGCCGCGGTGGGTCGGCCGAAAACAGGCATCTGCCGCTGCGGCCATCGGGCTGGTGGTCGGCTTCTACGACGGGGTGTTCGGCCCCGGAACCGGCAGCTTCTTCGTCTTTGCCATGGTGCGCTTGCTGGGCTGGGACTTCCTGCACGCCTCAGCCGGTGCCAAGCTGCTGAATACTGCCACCAATGCATCGGCGCTGCTGCTGTTCGCCCTTAGTGGCCATGTGTGGTGGCAGCTGGCAGCGGTGCTGGCGGTGGCCAATATGGTGGGCAGCGTCCTGGGTACACGATTGGCGCTGAAACATGGCTCAGCCCTGATCCGGCGCTTCTTCATCGCGGTGGTCACACTGCTGATCCTCAAGACGGGCTACGATGCCTGGATGAACTGAAACCTGCTACGCCAGGAGCCGCCGATGAACGCACCCGAACGCCTGACCCTGTTGGAGCCGGCCGCGCTGCAAGAATTTGCTGAGCAGCGCTGGGACCAGGCCATCGTCCCAGCCCTGCAGGACTACATCACTATTCCAGCCAAGAGCCCCATGTTCGACGCCCAGTGGGCGCAGCAGGGCTTGTTGGACCGCGTGGCCCGTGATGCGGCCGCTTGGATCGAATCGCGCCAGGTGCCGGGGCTCGAGTTGGAGCTCATCGGGATGGAAGGCCGCACGCCAGTGATCTTTTTTGAAGTGCCCGCGCGCGGTGAGAACCACAGTGGCCAAACCGTGCTGCTGTATGGCCACCTGGACAAACAGCCCGAGTTCAACGGCTGGCGCAGCGACCTTGGGCCCTGGACGCCCAAATTGGAAGACGGCAAGCTTTACGGCCGCGGTGGCGCCGACGACGGCTACGCCGCCTATGCGGCAGTGACCGCGCTGGAGGCGCTGGACCGCCAAAGCGCCTCACGCCCGCGCGTGGTGGGCCTGATTGAAACCTGCGAGGAAAGCGGTTCTTTTGACCTGCCGGCCTACATCGAGCAGCTCAAGCCCCGCCTGGGCGACGTTAGCCTGGTGGTGTGCCTGGATTCGGGGGCGGGCAACTACGAACAGCTGTGGCTGACCACCAGCCTGCGCGGCATGGTCTCTGGTGTGTTGAAGGTGGACGTGCTGACCGAGGGCATCCACTCGGGCGACGCCAGCGGCCTGGTGCCCTCGTCTTTTCGCATTCTGCGCCAGGTGCTCGACCGCCTGGAAGATGCACGCACCGGTCACCTGCTGCCCGAGGGCTTTCACTGCGAGATTCCCGCCGATCGCCTGGCACAGGCACAGGCCACGGCCGGCATCTTGGGCGATGGAGTGTGGAAGCGCTTCCCTTGGGCCTGTGGCGCCGATGGCGCGGCCACCCTGCCCACCACCACCGACCCGGTGCAGGCCCTGCTCAACCGCACCTGGCGGCCCACGCTGTCGGTGGTCGGCGCAGATGGCTTTCCCGAACTGAAGAATGCGGGCAATGTGTTGCGCCCCCACACGGCCTTCAAACTCAGCCTGCGCCTGCCGCCCTTGGTGGACGGCAATGAGGCCGCGCTGCGCCTGAAGGCACTGCTCGAGGACAACGCGCCCTACAACGCGCGGGTCACCTTCACGCCCGACGGGCGGGCCGGCGCCTATGGGGCCAGCGGCTGGAACGCCCCTGATATTGCACCGTGGCTGATGAAGGCGTTGGACGGTGCCTCGCGCGCGCACTTCGGTGCACCCGTGGGCTTCATTGGGCAAGGCGGCACGATCCCCCTGATGAGCATGCTGCAAAAGGGCTTCCCGCGAGCGCAGATGATGGTGTGCGGCGTGTTGGGTCCCAAGTCCAACGCCCACGGACCCAACGAGTTTCTGCACGTGCCTTATGCCAAGCGGCTGACGGCGGCCGTGGCGCAGGTGATGGCGGCCCACCCCTAAACGCGGGCTGTCTGCAGTGGCCATCGTGGCCGCTGATGCCCGGGCCGCGGGGTGAGACACGGCCCCAGCGGTCGCCGCTCCTCAGCGCAGGGTGTAGCCCTGCTCCAGCGCGAAGCCCGACAGCGGTTCGATCACGTGCAACAAGGGCGCAAGTTCGCGGTAGCGCAAGGCCACCTTGGTAGCATAGGCGAAGAATCGCGGTAGGTCTTGGGCGTAGTGCGCCTTGCCGTCGCGGTGCTTGAGGCGGCAGAAGACGCCCAGCACTTTGAGGTGGCGCTGCAAACCCATCCACTCCAGCGCACGCCAAAACTCACCGAAGTCAGCCTGCACCGGTACGCCCGCGTCGCGCGCCTGCTGCCAGTAGCGCACCGCCCAGTCTATTTCGCACGCTTCGTCCCAGCTGATGAAGGCGTCGCGCAACATCGAGGCCGCGTCGTAGGTGACCGGCCCGCGCACCGCGTCTTGAAAGTCCAAGATGCCCAGTTGCGGCCCGCACACCATGAGGTTGCGCGGCATCCAGTCCCGGTGCACCGCCACCATGGGTTGGGCCAGGGCACTGTCCACCAGGCGCTGCGTCACCCGCGTCCAGGCCTGGCGTTGCCCGTCGTTCCACACCTGTGCGAATTCTTTGCCGGCACACCATTCGGGAAATAATTCCAGTTCCCGCCGCAAGAGCGCCTCGTCGAAGGCGGGCCAGCCCTCAGGGTCCAGGCCGGTTTGCCACTGCACCAGGGCTTGGCCCACGCGGCGCATCAGGGCATCGGCCTCGGGCAAGGCTTGCGATTCCTGGGCCTGTGCACGCTGCAGCAGGGGCAGCAGCAGGTCGTGGCCCAAATCAGACAAGAGAACAAAACCACGCGCCTCATCGACAGCCAGCACCTGTGGGCCGTGCAGACCGGCCGCCTGCATCTGGCGCGCCAAGCGCACGAAGGGGCGCACATCTTCCAGGGGCGGCGGCGCATCCATCACGACGACGCTGCTGGACTCGCCTTGTTGCAGCCGCAGGTAGCGCCGGAAACTGGCATCGGCTGACGCCGGCTGCAAGGTGGTCGTCTGCAGACCAAAGGGCGCGACCAAAGTGGCCAGCCACTGGTTGAAGGCTTCATGGCGGGCAGGGTCAGGCCAGGTGACGGCCGCCGTGGTGGAAGTCAATGCGCTCATGTCGGGGTGGCTAAACTCGCGCGATTCTAGTGATGAGCCACCACGCCCGACGCCCGTTTGGCCCCGCCGCTGATGCGGGCGCTGCGCCATGCAGCAAGGGCCTGGTGTGCCAAGGACAAGCGCCCGAGCGCCAACCGGTGCATCGGGCGGTGCGCGCGGCAATCTGGGCCTTGTGCATCGCCAGCACGGGAACGCTGCAGGCGCAAAGTGCCCCACCCGCAGCAGCACCGGCGACGGGCTTGAGGCAACCGGTGGTGTTGGAGGCCGACACCCTGCAAGGCGCGCCCGATGGCGTGAGCCGGGCCAGTGGGCAGGTACGCCTGGGCCAAGGCCCGCTGCAGATGGAGGCGCCCGCCTTGCGCTTCGATGCTGCTGCTCGCGTGGCCTACATCGACGGCGGCGGTGTGCGCTGGGCACGCGCACGCGACCGGCTTCTGGGTGAGTCCGGCGTCTTCGAGTTGGACCGCTCGGTGGGTGAGTTTCGATCCCCGGTATTCTTTTTTGGACAGTCGATGACCGGTGGCAGTGGGTCCTGGCTGCGCTTTCTCGATGCCCAACGCATGGAAATCCGCGACGCGCGGCTGACCAGTTGCCTGGCCGATGATGCAGGCCGCCCTCTTCGCGAGGCCGGCGCACGACCCGGCCAAACACGGGCACCGGCTTCGCTTGCAATATTGTCCGACCAACCCGAACAAGCGCTGGCGCAATTAGCCGCTAGCCCACCCCTGGGTGCACCGCCACGCGCTGATGCGCAGCCGGGATGGGACCTGCGCAGCCCTCGCATCTTGCTGGATTTCGAACGCGAAGAGGGCATGGCCGAGAACGCGCAGATTCGATTCCTGGGCCTGCCCCTGGTGGTGCTGCCGCGCCTGGGCTTTGCCCTGGGTGACGCGCGACGCAGCGGTTGGCTGCCCCCCACCGCGCGGGCCGATACGCGCAGCGGTTTCGAAGTCAGCGCGCCGTATTACCTGAACCTGGCACCCCACTACGATGCGACGGTGACACCCATCATTGCCACCCGCCGAGGACCGGCTGTAGAGCTGGAGTTTCGGAACATGGGCGTTGCGCAGGCCAGTCTGCTGCAGCTGCACCACGTGCCGCAAGACCAGGTGCTGGACCGATCTCGAAGCGCGCTGTATTGGCAGCAGTACTGGCGCGCCGCCGGCGTGCAGTTCCAAACCCAGGGCCTTCGGGTGTCCGATGACGATTACTGGAAAGACTTTGCACACACCCAGACCTTTCAGCGGCGCAGCTTCAGCGTGCTCGATGTGGCCCAGGGATTGAGCGCCGAGCGGGTGCAGGCCAATCTCCAGCCGCGGCTGTTGGCACAGACGGCCCAAGCTGAACACCCCTGGCAATGGGGTGGCGCCACGGGCTTGGCCTATGCACGGGTGCAGCATTGGCAGGTGTTGCAGGGGGTGGACGCCAACGGAGCCTTCATATGGCCCTATCAGCGCAGCCCGCAGGTAGGGGTGACAGCCCAGGCCCAGGTCTGGGGCGGTGTGGACTGGTCGGTGGAGACCGAGCTCAACCGCTTCACCCGGCCTGACTTGACCATCGACTTGGCACCGCAGCTGCGCAACGGCCAGCGCTGGCACGCCCTGGCCACGGTGAGCCGACCCTGGGTTGGCGCGCCTGGGTGGGTGATTCCCAAGCTCACCCTCAATACCGCCAGCTATCGCTTGGACACCGGCTCGGCCCAGCCTAGCGCCGCCTCCGCAACCAACGATAGCCTGTCGCGCACCATTGCCACGCTGAGCGTGGACGGGGGTTTGAACTTCGAGCGGCGCTGGCAGTTCGGGCAACGTCAGCTCATGCAAACCCTGGAGCCGAGGGTCGTATACGTCAACACGCCGATGCGCGACCAGCGCGGCCTGCCCAACTTCGATGCCGCACCCAAGGAATTCAATAGCACCTCCATCTTCAGCGAGAACGCGTTCTCGGGCATCGACAGGGTGTCCGATGCGCACCAGGTAACGCTGGGCATGACCACCCGCTCCGTCGACACGGCCAGCGGTACCGAGTGGATCCGCGGTTCGGTCGCTCAGCGGGTGCAGTTTCGCGACCAAACCACCACCCCTGCCGGCAGCGTCTCCAACCAACGCCTGTCGGATGTGCTGTTGGCCGCCACGGTGGGCCTGAACTCCCCTTGGGGTGTGGACAGCACGGTGCAATACAGCCCCGACCTGGGCCGCACCACCCGATCGGTGCTCACCCTGCGCTACCAGCCGGGTCTGAACACCACGGTGCTGGCCTCGTACCGCTACGCGCGCGACCTGGCTGAAACCGTTGAGCTTCGGGCCAATTGGCCCCTGTACCGCCGCATGAACACGGCCGCCACGGGCACCAGCGGCGCAGACTGCACGCTGCTCGTGACCGGCGCCACGCGGCTGAACTACAACACCCGCGAAGGCAAGTTGGCCGACAGCCTCTTGGGCCTGGAGGGCGACGCAGGCTGTTGGATCATGCGGCTGGGAGTGCAGCGGCAGTCCACCGGTGTGGCCGAAGTCGTCACACGGCTGATCTTCCAGTTGGAGCTGTCGGGATTGACGCGTTCACGCGCCAATCCGCTGCGCTTCTAAGCCCACCCCGGTTGCATGCACGACAATACGGACTCAATGAATGTCTGGACCACCCTGAGCCCCGAGGCCTGCTCTGCCAGCATGGCCGGACCCGCAGATCGCATCGCTTGGGCTCCTTGGCTGCGCACCGCAGCCCTGTGTACCACTGTAGGCCTAGGTGCGGCTGGCGCGATGCTGGCCAGTGCAGCCATGGCCCAATCCGCTGCCAAGCCCCGCATGGCCGACTACATCGTGGCGGTGGTCAACCAGGAATCGGTGACTGCCTTCGAGGTGCGCCAACGGGTGCAGCGCCTGAGGGCCGAAGCCCAGCGCACCGGCGCGCCGCTGCCGCAAGGCGATCAACTCGAGCGCGAGGTACTGGACTCGCTCATTGATGAACGGGCCATCCTTAGCCAGGCCCGCGATGGGGGCGTGCGTGTTGACGACGGCGACGTGGACCGCGCCCTGGCCAATATTGCTGCGCAAAACCAGATCTCGGCGGTCACTCTGCGCGACCGCATGGTGGCTGAAGGCATGGACTTCAACCGCTTTCGAGCCAATTTGCGCGAGCAGATCATCGTCGAGCGCATGCGCGAGCGCGAAGTCTCGCAGCGGGTACGGATCACCGACACCGAAGTCGAGGACTACATTGAAAAGCAGCGCGGCCAGCGCGCCGGTGAGGTGGAGTACAACATAGCCCAGATTTTGATCCCCGTGCCCGAAGGGGCCTCGGCAGCGGTCTTGTCGGAGCGACGTGCCCTGGCCGATTCAGCCCTGGCGCGTGTTCGCGGCGGCGAGAACTTCGCTGCCGTGGCCAAGGCCTTGTCGCAAGACGCCAACCGCGAACGCGGCGGCGAAATCGGCCTGCGCCCAGCTGACCGTTTGCCCGACCTGTTTCTGGAAACGGTCCGGCCTTTGGGCGCTGGGGCCCTGGCCTCCTCCGTGGTGCGAAGTGGTGCGGGCTTTCACATCCTCAAACTGATTGAGCGGCGCGACGGTGCGGCCTTTAGGGTGACGCAAACCCGGGCACGTCACATCCTGCTGCGGGTCAGCGATGCAAGCAACCGCGATGCCGCCATCCGCCAAATGCGGGATTGGCGCGCTCAGATCGAGCGCGGTACGCGGCGCTTTGAAGACATCGCCCGCGAGCGCTCTGAGGATGGCAGCGCCTCCAGTGGGGGTGATTTGGGCTGGGCCTCGCCTGGGCAATTCGTGCCCGAGTTCGAGCAGGCCATGAACCCCCTGCCCCCGGGCGGCCTGTCTGAGCCGGTGGTCTCGCGCTTTGGCGTACACCTGATTCAGGTGGTGGAGCGCCGTGAAAGCGCTCTGGACAACAAGCAGTTGCGCGACCAGGCTCGTGCTGCCCTGCGCGAGCAGAAGTTTGAAGAGGCCTACGGTGAGTGGCTTAAGGAGATGCGTTCGCGCGCTTATGTCGAGCGCCGCGAAGCCCCGCAGATCTGAGCCGAATGGGGCACATTGCACGCAAGCGCTTCGGCCAGCACTTCCTGAGCGACGAGGGAGTGATCGGGGACATCGTGCAGGCCATCGCGCCGCAGCCAGGGCAGGCCTTAGTGGAAATCGGACCCGGCCTGGGCGCGCTGACCGCGCCCTTGCTGCAGCGCTGCAAGGCCCTGACGGTGATCGAGCTCGACCGGGACCTGGCGCAGAAGCTTCGAAAGCGCGATGGTCTCACCGTGGTGCAAGCCGATGTGCTGACCGTGGACTTCGCGGCCCTGGCTGATGCAGCCGGGCAGCTGTTGCGGGTGGTGGGCAACTTGCCCTACAACATCTCCACGCCCATCCTGTTTGCGCTGCTGCCTGTTGCACACCGCATCGCCGATCTGCACTTCATGCTGCAAAAGGAAGTGGTCGACCGGATGGCCGCTCGTGAACAGACATCCCACTACGGGCGCCTTTCGGTCATGCTGCAGTGGCGCTTCGCTGTAGAGCCCCTGTTGGAAGTGCCCCCCGAAGCCTTTGACCCACCGCCTCGGGTGGACTCCACCGTGGTGCGCTTGGTACCGAGGGCCGATGCGCCTGCGCTGGATGTGCGCCTGCTCCAAGAGCTGGTGCAGGTCTCGTTTTCCCAGCGCCGCAAGCTGCTGCGCCACACCTTGGGACGTTGGCTACAACAGCACAGCTTTGGGCCTTCGTTTGACGTGCAGCGCCGTGCCGAAGAAGTGCCAGTGTCCGAATATGTGAACCTGGCCATGGCTGTGCAGGCCATCAAGTAGACCCTGGATGAACAACGGCCGGTGAAGCCGGCCGCTGTTGGAGGGATGGCAGCCTGATGCCGCCGGCCGATCTTCAGGCCGCGTTGAGCCACATGGCCGTGTCGAAGGCGCTGCTCATCATCGGCATGTTGGCACTGAAGGTGGGGCCTGTGCTGGTCTTGGCGGCCGGCTTGGGCTTGGCCTCAGGCGTGGGTGCCGGGACCTCGGCCGCCTTGTCCCAGGCAGTGTTGTCCGAGTGGGACACCGCAAAGGAATAGAAGCAGCGGAACGGAATCTTGCGCTCCGCCCAGAAATCTGCCGCGTCGCGGAAGACATCGAGCAGTTGCTCGCGCGCCTCACGGTCGAAGCCGCGGTTGTCGGGCAGCTGCTCAAGCACCACCACAAAGCCACGCTGTGAGCCGGCCTTGTGCACCAGGTCGGTCATGCAGTCATACAGGGCATCGAGGTTCTTGCCGAAATGGGTAGGGAACAGAAAGGCTTGCGCAATCAGTTCGAGCACCTCTTGCTTGGATTGCGCCTCGGTAACGTTGGCGTAAAGAAAGTGGTGCCCCGCATCCTGCGCGGCGCGCATTAGGTCCTCCACCCGGTAGGCACGGATGGCCTGCACGATGTTGGGACGGACGGTCTGCAGCAACATGTTCTTCTTCCTCTGGAAATCTTCAAGCAAAGAGCGTCACAGCGATCAGGGCGCGATGCGGGCGAAGCTCGCGTAGTGATCAGCCGTGTAGTAGCAGACTTCAGGGCGCACCGGCGGCTCCCCACCGCAGACGATGCGCCGCGCACCCCGGTTCTTGGCCTTTGGGGTGTCTACCGTGTACTCACGGTAGTAGCCCCTGGGCTTGCCGGGCAGCAGGCGTTCGCGGTTGCCGAACGCGGTGCCGTCTTTGTCGTAAGGGAAGGGCCCCCCCGATAGGATCAAACGGTGCGTTTCACGGGCCTCCTGAGGCAAGGCCTGCAGACTGACCGTGGGCAACTCGAATGCCGAATCGATCTTGGCCCCGGCAGGTAGCGCGGCCGACAGGCCCACGCCCCAACACAGTGCCAAGACCCAGGCGCCCCGAAGGCAGCTGTTGGACCGGCGGGGCGCCCCATGAGCGGCCGGATCAGCGATAGCAAGCCCCCACTGACGGGACACTTGAGCCGACGATGATCCGACGGTCGATAACACGGGATAACCCTTAATCTGACTTCCACGATCATAACGAAGCCTGGTCGACACGACAAGGCATGACCCTGTGTCAATCCGAAAATTACAACTACTGGTGTTTACTCACTTCGCTCGTATCCCACATTATAAGGCTTAAGCACCAAATTGGTGCTATCGAAGCGCATTGGCGTCTGCGACCGTCAGGGCGGTCAGGTTCACGATGCGGCGGACCGTAGCCGAAGGCGTGAGGATATGCACCGGCTTGGCCGCACCCAACAGAACCGGCCCGATGGCGATGCCGCCGCCGGCGGCCGTCTTGAGCAGGTTGTAAGCGATATTGGCTGCGTCGATGTTGGGCAGCACCAGTAAATTGGCCTCGCCGGTCAGGGTGGTGCGCGGCATCAAGGCCTTGCGGGCTGCACCGTCCAACGCCAGGTCGCCGTGCATCTCGCCATCGACCTCCAGCCATGGGGCCTGCTCGCGCAGCAGCGACAGCGTGCGGCGCATCTTCACCGCCGAGGGGTGGTCGCTGGTGCCAAAGTTGGAGTGGCTCAGCAGGGCGGCCTTGGGCTGGACGCCAAAGCGTCGCATTTCTTCAGCCGCCATGGCGGTGATCTCACACAGTTCTTCGGGTGTGGGATCGTCGTTCACATGGGTGTCCACCAAGAACACCTGGCGTCCGGGCAGCATCAGCCCGTTCATACAGGCATAAACCGGCACATCCTGCGGTGTGGCCAGGCTGCCGCCTTTGCGCCGGCCGATGACCTGGTTGATGTAGTACAGATGCTGCTGCGTCGTGCCCCAGGTGCCGCACAGCATGCCGTCCGCATAGCCCTTGTGCAGCAGCATCGCACCGATCAGTGTGAGCCTGCGCCGCATCTCGATCTTGGCCATCTGCACGGTGATGCCCTTGCGGTCGGTCATCGCATGATAGGTCTGCCAGAAGTCGCGGTAGCGATCGTCGTGTTCGACATTGACGACTTCGTAGTCGCGGCCCTCCTTCAGGCGCAGGCCGAAGGCTTCGATCCTTTGGGCGATGACAGCCGGGCGGCCAATGAGCGTGGGCCGGGCCAGCCCTTCGTCCACCACCACCTGTGCGGCGCGCAGCACGCGTTCTTCTTCGCCCTCAGCATAGGCCACGCGCTTGTTCTGCGCACGCTTGGCGATGTTGAAGATGGGCTTCATCGTGGTGCCCGAGGCATACACGAAAGCCTGCAGCTTTTCGCGGTACGCGTCGTAGTCCTGAATGGGCCGACGGGCCACGCCTGAGGCGGCCGCCGCCTTGGCCACGGCCGGGGCGATCTTCATCATCAGGCGCGGGTCGAAGGGCTTGGGAATCAGGTACTCGGGTCCGAAGCTCAGCGTGGCACCGGCATAGGCGGCGGCCACCACTTCGCTTTGCTCGGCCTGAGCCAATTCGGCGATGGCGTGCACCGCAGCGATTTCCATATCCACGGTGATGGTGGTGGCGCCGCAGTCGAGTGCACCCCTGAAGATGTAGGGGAAGCACAGAACGTTGTTAACCTGGTTGGAATAGTCGGTTCGGCCCGTGGCCATGATGGCGTCGTCTCGGACCGTCTTGACCTCGTCGGGCATGATCTCCGGCGTCGGGTTGGCCAGGGCGAAGATCAGCGGTCGCGCGGCCATGCGGGCCACCATCTCCGGCTTGAGCACGCCCCCGGCGGACAGACCCAGGAAGGCATCGGCGCCCTCGATGACCTCGGCCAAGGTGCGCTGAGCCGTATCCTGGGCGAACTCGGCCTTGTCCGGGTCCATCAGCTCGGTACGGCCCTTGTAGACCACGCCGGCCAGGTCGGTGACCCAGATGTTTTCACGCGGCAGGCCCAGCTTGACCAAAAGGCCCAAGCAGGCCAAGGCCGCGGCTCCTGCACCCGACACCACCAGCTTGACCTCTTTGATGTCTTTGACGGTGACCTTCAAGCCATTAAGGAAGGCCGCGCCCACCACGATTGCCGTACCGTGCTGGTCGTCGTGGAAGACGGGGATCTTCATGCGCTGGCGCAACTGACGCTCCACATAGAAGCAGTCTGGGGCCTTAATGTCTTCCAGATTCACGCCGCCAAAGGTGGGCTCCAGCGCGGCGATGATGTCCACCAGCTTGTCGAGATTCTTCTCGTTGACCTCAATGTCGAACACGTCGATGCCGGCGAACTTCTTGAACAGCACGCCCTTGCCTTCCATCACAGGCTTGGCGGCCAGGGGGCCGATGTCGCCCAGGCCCAGCACCGCGGTGCCATTGGTGATCACCGCCACCAGGTTGCCGCGCGAGGTGTAACGAAAGGCGTTGTCGGGGTCAGCCACAATCTCTTCGCAGGCTGCGGCCACACCGGGCGAGTAGGCCAGCGCCAGATCGCGCTGATTGACCAGCTGCTTGGTGGCGGCAATGGCAACTTTGCCGGGGGTGGGGAACTCGTGGTACTCAAGCGCTGCGCGGCGCAACTCGGCGCGCTTTTCTTCGGGAGTGGGCATCTCGGGTCCTGCTGAATCCCGCCAGTGAACGGGCACCGCATGATTGTGCACGTGTCTCACCGGGCCGGTGCTTCGGTTTGCGCGGATCACGCCCGGGCAGCTGCTGGCCCATACTGATGCGGTGAAAAGAGACTTCTTGCATGCCAACCGACCCATCGGGACACACGGCGCCAGGCCCTTCGAACCCGCAGGCAGCGGCCGTCGCTGGCTGCTGTGGAGCGCGCTGGTGAGGCTGCAAGTGCGCAAAAGCGGAGCGCGGGTCGAGGCCCATGTGCAGCCGCCTGGCATGAAGGTTCAGGTGGACCGCACGATGCTCCAGCAGGTGCTGCTCAACCTCACCCGCAACGCCATTCAAGCCATGGAGCAAGACACCCCACTGCCCGATCGGGTGCTGCGCTTGGATATTCGGGCCGGGCTCCACACTCGGGTGCAGTTCGAGGTGCAAAACCGCGGTCCGGGCATCACACCTGATGTGGCCCAGCGCCCCTTGGCCCCGTTCTTCACCACGCGCGCCGGCGGCATGGGGCTGGGCCTGATCCTGTGCCGCACTGTGGTGGAGCAGCATGGTGGCACCTTGGAATACGACGGCGCCGCGGCAAGCGGCGCGGGTTCGGGGTGCTGCTTTCGCTTCACGGTGCCGCACGCGGGGGATACTGCAGGGGCTCAGTGAGTTGCTGCCGACTGAAGGATACCCAAAGCGATGAACGCCGCTGCCAACGCCACCGCCAGCTTGGGCTTGCCCATGGTCTGCCTGGTAGAAGACGAGGATGTGGTGCGCGACGCTCTGGTTGACCGCAACGAACAGGCCCTGGCGCACAGCGCACAGGCCTTGTTGGCGGCGCGCGCTGGGCAACAGTTGCGCCTGGCCTTGCACGAATTGACCGAGCGTGAGCATGAGGTGATGCGCCTGGTGATGGACGGTTTGCCCAACAAGCTGGTTGCCGGTGAACTGGACATCTCGGTGAGAACGGTGGAAGTACACCGCTCACGGGTGTTCGACAAGATGGGGGTGAAGTCGGCCGTGGATCTGGTCAATCTGATGAATACCCATCCGCATCTGCAAAGCCTGCTGCCGGGCCAACCCGACCGCTGATGCAAGGCGCCGCGCAGACCATGGCACTGGGCGAATTCGAACTGATCGAACGCATCTTGCGCCGGCCCCAGGACGCACAGCGCGACCGGGTGGTGCTGGGTGGGGGAGACGATTGCGCTTTGTTGCAGGTGCGCAGCGGCGAGCAATGGGCGGTGAGCACCGATACCCTGGTTGAAGGCCGTCACTTTCTGTCGACGGTTGACCCTGCGGCCCTGGGACACAAAGCCTTGGCCGTCAACCTCAGCGACCTGGCGGCCTGTGGTGCCCAGCCCAGGGCGTGCACCCTCAACCTCACTTTGCCGCGCGCAGACGAGGCCTGGCTGCAGGCTTTTGCGCGCGGGTTTTTTGGCTTGGCCGACGCGCACGGCATCGTGCTGGCTGGTGGCGACACCACCGGCGGCCCGCTGAACATTGCGGTAACGGTGCTAGGCACGGTGCCGGTAGGCGCAGCGCTCTTACGCTCGGGCGCCCAGCCCGGAGACGAGCTGTGGGTCAGCCACCCACAGGAAGGCGGCCTGGGCATCGGCGATGCCCGGTTGGCGCTGGAGATCTTCCGGGGACAAGCCAGCCTGCCGCCCGAGGGCTGGGAAGTGGTGCGCCGGCGCATGGAGCGGCCGCAGCCGCGCGTGGCGCTGGGCCTGGCCGTGCGCGGCGTGGCACATGCGGCGATCGACCTGAGTGACGGTTTGGTCGGTGACCTGGGTCACGTTTTGCGCGCCAGCGGTGTGGGTGCGCAGCTGTGGTGGCAGGCCCTGCCCCGCAGCGTCTGGGTGGCACAACAAAGCACGCTGCGCCAGCGCGAGTGCCTGCTGGCCGGTGGCGACGATTACGAGTTGCTGCTGAGCGTGCCTGCTGCCCAGCGGGATCAGCTGCAAAAACACGCTGCCCAAAGCGGTGTGCAACTCAGCCATATCGGCCGCATCGTGCCCGGCACGGGGCTGGCGGTGTTCGACGACGAGGCCGCCTGTTTGGCTGGCGCGGCGCCATGGCCCATGGCCGCTCTGCCTCAGGGCTTCGACCACTTTCGCGGCGAGAGCGGCACTGGCCGCGCCCACCACGCAGGCGTGCAAGGCTTGAGCCCAATTTGAGCACCGAGCCCAGCTCCGCGGGCGCAGCAGCGCAGCCCCCGCCCACAGCAGCCGTGAGGCGCCCTACGGCCGCCTACATGCTGGGCCATCCCGCGCGGTCGATCGCCTTGGGCATGGGCAGCGGGCTGTCACCAGTTGCGCCCGGCACCGTGGGCACCTTGTGGTCGTGGGTGGCGTTCTTGGTCTTAGAGCCGTTCTTGAACGATGGGCAGTGGCTCTTGCTGATTGCAGTGGGCATTGGCGTGGGGGTCTGGGCCTGTACCCACACCGCGCGGGAGCTGGCCATGGCCGACCCGTCCTGCATCGTTTGGGACGAAGTTGTGGCTTTTTGGATCGTACTGCTGATGATTCAGCCTGCATCGTGGATAGAGCAGGCCTTCGCGTTTGCGTTGTTTCGCTTCTTCGATGCGGTCAAGCCGCCCCCCGTGAATTGGGCCGATCAACTTTTCAAGCCACGCTCGGCGGCGGCCATGGGCTGGCTGCAAGGCTGGGGCATCCTCTTCGACGATCTGGTGGCGGCCTTCTGTGTGGTCCTTCTATGGGCCCTTTGGTGGTTCTGAAAGGCCGGGCATGAACGACACATCGTCGGCTGATTTGGTTGAACAGGTGGCACAGGCTTTGTTGCAGCGGCAGTGGTGTATGGCCACAGCGGAAAGCTGCACCGGGGGCCTGATTGCGGCACGTTGCACCGGCCTGGCTGGATCCAGCGCCTGGTTCGAGCGTGGCTTTGTCACCTACAGCAATGCGGCCAAGACCGAACTGCTGGGTGTGCCAGCAGCCACCATCGCACAAGCTGGTGCGGTAAGCGAGGTGGTGGCGCAGGCCATGGCTGAGGGTGCCTTGCGGTACTCGCAGGCCCAGGTGTCCGTTGCGGTCACGGGCATCGCCGGGCCCAGTGGTGCGGTACCCGGTAAGCCAGTGGGGACGGTATGCCTAGGGTGGGCGGTGCGCAGCAACCCGGGGGCCGACGTGGCCTCGGGCACCCAACGCTTGCAATTCACAGGAGACCGCGCAGCGGTGCGCGAGGCCACGGTAAGTGCCGCCCTGGCTCAGGTGCTGCTGATGGCCCGTGGCTGAAACCGGCCCAGCCGTGCCGACCCTGGCCACCAGGATCAGCGTGAAGCCAGATGCTCCCAACGCTCCAGGGCCTGCATCAAGGCTTCTTCAATGCCTGCGCTGCGTTCGCTCAAAGCGGTGGCTCGGTTCAAGTCGGAGCTAAACAAAGCGCCGTCAGCAAGGGCCGCCTGAATCTGGCGCTGCTCGGTTTCCAATTGGTCGATCAAACCGGGCAAGGCCTGCAGCTCACGCTGCTCTTTGTAGCTGAGCTTGCGCCGAGCTGCGTTGGTGGGCAGTTGGTTGGTGGCCGTTGCGGGTGTGGCGGCAGCAGCAGGAGCAGCCGGCATGGGCGCGGCCGCCTGCAGCGCACGCGCGCGGTTGCGCTGTACGATCCAGTCCTCAATGCCGCCCTCGTACTCTCGCCACTGCCCGGGCTGGCCGCCTTGCGCCGGGTCCCCTTCCCAGGCCACAGTGCTGGTGACCACAGCGTCTACAAAGCGCCGGTCGTGGCTGACCAGGAACACGGTACCGCGGTACTGCTGCAGCAGTTCTTCCAAAAGTTCCAGGGTGTCGATGTCCAGATCGTTGGTAGGCTCGTCAAGCACCAACACATTGGCGGTCAAGGCGAACAAGCGCGCCAACAGAAGGCGGTTACGCTCACCGCCAGACAAGGTACTCACAGGGCTGTTGGCGCGCTCGGGAGCAAACAGGAAGTCGCCCAGATAGCTCATCACATGCTTGCGGCTGCCGTTGATCTCGATCCATTCGCTGCCTGGGCTGATGGTGTCGGCCAGGGTGGCGTCCAGGCTCAAGCCTGCACGCATTTGGTCGAAATAGGCCACCTGCAACTGGGTACCGCGCCGCACGCGGCCCTCGCTGGGCTCGGCCTGCCCCAGGATTAGGCGCAGCAGGCTGGTCTTGCCGACGCCGTTAGGCCCAATCAAGCCCACCTTGTCGCCACGCAAGATGGTGGAAGAAAGGTGGCGGACCAGCCAAGGCTGGTCAGGGCCGTGGCGCAGGCCTACGTCCTGGAGCTCCGCCACGATCTTGCCGCTGGGGATACCTGCATCAAGCTCCAGTCGCACCTGACCCAGCTGTTCTCGGCGCTGCGCACGTTGCAGACGTAAGCCCTGCAGCCGTGCCACGCGCGACACGCTGCGCGTCCTGCGCGCTTCCACCCCTTTGCGGATCCACACCTCCTCCTGGGCCAGCAGCTTGTCAGCCCGGGCACGGGACAAGGCCTGCGCCTGAAGCTCGCGCTCACGCGCCTGTTCGAAAGCCGCATACGCGCCGGGATAGCTGCGCAGTTGGCCGCGGTCAAGCTCGATGATGCGGCTGGCCACGGCGTCGATGAATGCGCGGTCATGCGAGATGAACACCAGGGCACCGCGCCAATCGCGCAGAAGGTCCTGCAGCCACTCGATGGCATCCAAGTCCAAGTGATTGGTGGGCTCATCCAACAAGAGGATGTCGGGTTTGGACACCAAGGCCTGCGCCAAGGCCACCCGCTTGCGCGTGCCACCAGACAGCTGAGCCACCGCGGCCTCGGCGCTGAGGTGCAAGCGCTGAAGCACCTCCTGCACACGGGACTCCCAGGCCCAACCATCCAAGGCATCCAAGCGGCTGTGCAGTTCGTCGAGCTCGTCACTAAAGCCCACGGCCTTCTCGCCCAGCAGCACCCGGTCTTGCGGGGCCTGACCCTCGGGGCTTTGCAGCAGCGCCTCGTAGCGGCGCTGCAGGCTCAGGACCTCGCCCAGGCCCAGGCTGACCGCCTCGAATACGGTGCAGTTTTCGAGGAACTGCGGTTCCTGGGCCACATACACCCGGCGCACACCCTGCTGGATCTGCTGCTCGCCGTCATCGGGCAACTGCAGCCCCGCCATGATCTTGAGCAGCGAAGACTTACCCGCACCGTTGCGCCCGATCAGGGCCACACGCTCGGCCGTTTCCAAAGAAAAGGCCGCGGCGTCCAGCAGCGGCACATGGCCATAGGCCAGTTGAAGGCGAGACAGGGTGAGCAATGCCATGGCGAGATTGTCGCCGTGGGCTGTCGCTTGCTTTGGGGGCGAGCGCTGCCGCCCTCAAGGCGCTGCCGACGGGCTCACCTCGAAGGCTAGGGTGATGAACAAGCCTTGCCACACCGGATCGGCTGCCCCGGCGGGCGGTGGGGTGAGCTCGATACCGCGCAAAAGCCAACGGCCTGGGGCTGGCGGGCGCAGCCGGACACGGCCCTGTTCATCGGTTCGCCGCCACAGCCCCAAGCGGGAGCTGTGCAAGCGAAACTCGACCGAAAACTGGCCCAGCGGGCGGCCATCCCTGAGCACCAGGAACTCCAAGTCTTCGCCCACACGCGGCGCTCGCTGGGGCTGTAGCATCCAGGCGTCCAGGGCCATGGCGGCCGTCGTTGATGCAGCTGAATTGGCTGAGTCGGCTGATGCAGCTGCAGTTGGCGCCGGGTCACCCGAAAACCATTCGATGCGGGCATGCTTCACATAGCGTTCGCGCCACGCCTGGCCGCGGGCTCTTTGTGCGGCCCAGGCTTGGCGCACCGAGGCCGGCGGCATGGCTTCCTTGAAGTACTGGTCCACCAGGATATCGGGCAAGTCGACCTCGAAGGGCTGCAGTTGAGCCCAACAGCTCACGCGCGTCGCATCGGACGGCAGCGGCTGGCCAGTGGTCAGCACCAGGGCTGGGCCTTGGGGACCACGCTCCACCAAGCCACGCTGCAGCACGTTGCCGGCTTGGCAGCCACTGTGTGCCAGGCTTTGCAAGTCGTTTCGCGAGTCGTACACCGGGTACTGGTTGCCTGTGCCTAGCACCAGCACCGGGCGTTGGGGTGTGGCGCTCGTGTGGCGTTCGAACCAAGTGTCGTGCGCCAGCACCGAAGAGGCTGCGGTGACGGCGGCCACCGCCAGGCCTGCCCGCCAAGAGGCGGGCTTGCCAAAGACAGCCCTTTGGCTTTGCACGGCCCTGCGCTGCGCCTAAGCCGCCGCCGGCGGCTTTGGTGCCGCAGGATTGGCCTTGAAGCCCGACGCCGCACCGGAGCGGCGCGCCATCACTGCGATTTCCAGTGCATCGATGAAGCAGGCTGCCACATCAAAACCTGTCTGGGCCGTTATCTCGGCAAAGCAGGTGGGGCTGGTGACATTGATCTCGGTCAATTGGTCGCCGATGATATCCAGGCCCACGAGCAGCAAGCCGCGAGCGGCCAATACCGGCCCCAGTGCCTGGGCGATTTCGCGGTCGCGTGCGCTCAGTTCCCGTGCTTCGCCACGCCCTCCAGCAGCCAGATTACCCCGCACTTCGTTGCCCTGTGGAATACGTGCCAGCCCATAGGGCACCGCTTGGCCGCCGATGAGCAGCACCCGCTTGTCGCCGTCGGCTATGGCCGGTAAAAAGGCTTGCACCATCACGGTCTGTGCCCCATGCCGGTTGAGCGTTTCGATGATGCTGCCCAGGTTCAAGCCGTCTGCGCGCACGCGGAAGATGCCCATGCCGCCCATGCCGTCCAGAGGCTTGAGAATGATGTCGCCGTGCTCGGCGTGAAAGCGCCGGATGTCGGCTGCATCGCGAGTGACCAAGGTGGGGGCGATGAACTCTGGAAACTCGAGAATGGCCAGTTTTTCCGGGTGGTCACGCAGGGCTTGAGGGCTGCTGAAGACCCTTGCGCCCTCGCGCTCGGCCTGGCTCAGAAGGTGGGTGGCGTAGAAGTACTCGCTGTCAAAGGGCGGGTCCTTGCGCATGAGCACCGCATCCACATTGGCCAGCACCTGCGGGCGTTCATGGGGCGCCGCCTGGGCCGCGGTGAACCATTCATAGGGGTCCACGGGGGTATCCAGCACCGCCACGTCGCGCACGAACGCGGTGACCTTCTCGCCGCGCAGCCAACGCACATCCTTGGGTTCACACGCCATCAGCGAGTGCCCGCGCCGCTGCGCCTCGCGCATCATGGCGTAGGTGCTGTCCTTAGCAATCTTGAACGACTCCAGCGGATCGGCGATGAACAACAGTTTCATGGGGGCTCCAGTCGGACATCAACTGTTGCACAACGGCGCGTTCCGTGTCGGACAGATGGGCCGCACGCGTTGCGGGAGGTTCATGTCAGGGCCGCAGGCGGGACCTGCCGACCTCAGATCTCGACCTTAGAGCCCAACTCCACCACACGGTTAGTGGGCAGCCGCAAGAAGTCGGCCGCCGCAGCGGCATTGCGGTGCAGTCCGGCAAATAGCTTTTCTCGCCACATCGACATGCCCCGACCCAGCGTAGGGATGACGATGTCGCGGCTGAGGAAGTAACTGGTGTCCATCTCGTCCAGGACCACCCCATGGGTCTTGAGCAGGACCAGCGCCTGGGGCACATCGGGTTCGTTCTTGAAGCCGAAGTTCAGCGTGACCGTCCAGCAGTCGTGGCCCAGGGCATCGACCTGCAGCCGCTCGTTGAAGCCCACCCATGGCACGTCGTGGTGGCGCACAGTCACAAACAGGTTGCGCTCATGCAGCACCTTGTTGTGCTTGAGGTTGTGCATCATGGCCGTGGGAGTGAACCCGGGGTCCGGGGTCATAAAGACGGCGGTGCCCGGTATGCGGGTGGGCGGATGCACGAACACCGCGTCCAGGAAGTCCTGCAGGGGAATGGCCTCATCGCGCAAACGCTCACGCAGCAGGGCCGAGCCTCGGCGCCAGGTCAGCATCAGGGTGAACATGCACAGGCCAATCAATAAGGGGAACCAGCCCCCGGCCAACAGCTTGAGCAAATTGGACGACAGGAAGGCCACATCGATGATGAAGAAGAAGATGGTGGCCAAGATACACAGCGGCAGGGGGTACTTCCATCCGTGTCGGATAACGAAGAAGGTCATCACGGTGGTGATGGTCATATCGATGGTGACCGCCACGCCATAGGCACCGGCCAGCTTGCTCGAAGAGCCGAAGATCGACACCGCCACCACCACGAAGGCAAACAGCATCCAGTTGATGAAGGGCACGTAGATCTGCCCGGTATCGCGCACCGAGGTGTGCAGGATGCGCATGCGCGGCAGGATACCCAGTTGAATAGCCTGTTTTGTCACTGAAAAAGCGGCTGTGATGAGCGCCTGCGACGCCACGATGGCCGCCAGTGTGGCCAGGATGAACAGAGGGATTTCCGCCCAGTCCGGTGCGATCAGGTAGAAGGGATTCTTGATGGCTTCAGGCGAACGCAACAGCAGTGCGCCCTGGCCGAAATAGTTCAACACCAGGGCGGGCATAACCATGCCATACCAGGCAATGCGGATGGGCCGCTTGCCGAAGTGTCCGAGGTCTGCGTACAGGGCTTCGCCACCGGTGACCACCAGCACAACGGCACCCAGGGCGACGAAGGCGATCCACCCGTTGCTCAGGCCAAAGTCCACCGCATAGGCCGGGTTCAAGGCGGCCAACACTGAAGGGTTTTCGAGGATCGAGGGTATGCCCAACAGGGCCAGAGAGGTAAACCACAGCAACATCAAGGGCCCGAAGGCCCGGCCTACCGAGGCGGTACCAAAGCGCTGGACCGCGAACAGGGCGGCCAACACCAACAGCGACAAGGGCACGATCAGGTCGTGGTACCGCGGCGCATAGACATCAATGCCTTCCACCGCCGACAGCACCGTCATGGCCGGCGTGATCACGGCGTCGCCAAAAAAGATGGCTGTTCCAAACAGACCCACCATCATCAAGACGTTGCGCAGCCGGGGCTGGTCTTTCACGGCGTTGGTGGCCAGAGCCAGCATCGCAATCAAACCGCCTTCTCCGTTGTTGTCGGCCCGCAGAATCAGCAGCACATACTTGACCGAGACCACAATGGTCATGGTCCAGAACAGCAAGGACAAGACGCCCAGGATGTTGTCCGGGGTAAGCGCCACATGGCCCCCATGAAAGACTTCCTTGAGGGCGTACAGCGGGCTGGTGCCAATGTCGCCATAGACCACGCCCAAGGCGGCCAGGGCCAAAGTGGCCTGAACGGTGGGGGATCGGGTTGCAGTGGAAGGAGGGTTCACGGAGAAGGCGGTCCGCAGGGGCGGGCCTTCAGAGGCTCACAGGCTGGCTTGTGGAGAAAAAATGTTGCGCTGCAGCATTTTGTGCACAAGGGCCTCCACTGTAGCGGATAGCAGCGCTGGTGTTCAGTCGTAGACCTCGGCCTCGGGGTCGGTGGCCTCGAGTTCGTAGCTAGCGGCCAACATGGCCAGCCGGGCGATCACCCCGTACATGTAAAAGCGGTTGGGGGCGGAGGCACCGGGCTTCACGCCCGGGCGAGGCAGATGGTTGGGCTCGGCAAAGGCCAGGGGCACGAAAGCCGCACCCGGGGCGTTAAGGTTCTCGTCCACGCCGCGCTCGGCGTGCACCCGGTAGAACCCCCCCACCACATAACGATCGAGCATGTAGACCACCGGTTCGGCCACCGCATCGTTGACCCGCTCGTTGGTGAGCACGCCCTCCTGGATGATCACCTCCGATATCGGCTGACCCTCCTTGATCACGCTCATCTTGTTCTTGGTGCGCCGGCCGATCTCATTGAGTTCTGAGGCGTCACGCACCGTCAGGATGCCCATTCCGTAGGTGCCGGCATCGGCCTTGACGACCACAAAGGGCTTTTCTTGGATGCCGTACTCCTTGTACTTGCGGCGAACCTTGGTGATCAGAGCGTCTACCTGGGTTTGGACGCACTCGACGCCTTGGCCCTCAGCGAAGCTGACCTCGCCACATTGGGCGTACATTGGGTTGATTAGCCAGGGGTCCATGCCCATGAGCTTGGCGAACTTCTTGGCCACTTCCTCATAGCTGTAAAAGTGCTTGGTCTTGCGTCGCACCGTCCAACCGGCGTGAAGGGGGGGCAGCAGGTACTGCTCATGCAGGTTTTGCAGCACTTGGGGAATACCGGCCGACAGGTCGTTGTTCAGCAGGATGGTGCAGGGGTCAAAGTCCTTCAGGCCTAGGCGGTGGCGGGTGCGGAGCAGAGGTTCAAGCGTTAGGGTGCCGCCGTCGGGCAGGGTCAACTCGGTGGGCTTGTCAAGGGTTTCGTCCAACGTGCCCAAGCGCACATTCAACCCTGCCTGGGTAAAGATCTGCATCAAGCGCTGGACGTTCGTGAGGTAGAAGGTGTTGCGCGTGTGCCGCTCGGGAATCAACAACAGGTTCTTGGCCTCAGGGCAAATCTTTTCAATGGCCGCCATAGCCGCCTGCACCGCTAGGGGCAACATCTCTTCGGTCAGGTTGTTCCAGCCGCCCGGGAACAGGTTGGTGTCCACAGGGGCCAACTTGAAGCCAGCGTTTCGCACATCGACTGAGGTGTAGAAGGGCGGGGTGTGCTCCATCCACTCGAGCCTGAACCAGCGCTCAATGGCCGGCATGGATTCGAGGATGCGCTGCTCGAGTTCGTTGATCGGGCCGGTCAGGGCGGTAGTCAGGTGGGGGACCATGGGTTTCCTTGAGCGCAAAGGGGTAGCGACACACAAACCGTGCCCGCTTATCCGAAACACAGGCCTTGATTGTAGGAAGGTGGGGCGGGGGTCGCCTGGGCAGCGCCAGGCGCAACACTTGAGCCGATGGTTCACTCCAGTTTCCAGTCAGCGCCATACTGCGCCCTGCTGTTATCACCCCAACCGAGGATTCTCATGCAAACCCGCCGCACCCTGGTCGCCGCCGCAGCGGCCGCCGCCTCACTTCTCCTGGCCCCAGCCGCAATAGCCCAGGCCTTCCCCAGCAAGCCCATTACCCTGGTGGTGCCCTATCCCCCCGGCGGTGTCGTGGACACCTCGGCACGCCTACTGGCCGATCAGCTGGCCAAAGCCTTGGGCGGCACCGTGATCATCGAGAACAAGCCCGGGGCCAGCGGCAACATCGGTATGCAGCAGGTGGCCAACGCCGCCAAGGACGGCCATACCCTCTTGATTTCCTACTCGGCTGCCCACGTGGGCAACCCGGCCATGTTTGCCAAGCTTCCCTGGGCGCAAAAGGACTTTGCCCCGATTGCGCAGCTGACCGCAGCCACCAACGTTGTTGCCGCTCACCCGTCGATCCCAGCCAATGACCTGAAGGGTTTCATCGCTTACCTCAAGGCCAATCCCGGCAAACTGAACTACGCCTCGCAGGGCAACGGTTCGCTGGCCCATGTGGGCACGGCCATGTTTGAACAGGCCACCGGCACCGACATGGTCCATGTACCTTACAAGGGGTCGGGCGCAGCCATTGCCGATGTCTTGGGCGGCCAGGTGCAGGTTTTCATCACCACACCACCGTCGGTGATGCAGCATGTGCAGGTGGGCAAACTCAAGGCCTACGCGGTGACGGGCAAGATGCGCCACCCCGGCCTGCCCACGGTGCCCACCACGGCTGAGGCCGGCATGCCAGGCTTTGAGCTGGAAGCCTGGGTGGCGCTGTTCGCCCCGGCCGGCACGCCCGCACCGGCGCTGGCCCAACTGGCCGAAGCCACCCGCAAGGCGCTGGCCACGCCAGAGGCCAAGGCAGCGGCCGATAAGAGTGGCATTGAAATCCGCTATGCCGACCCACAAGGGCTGGCTGCACTGGTGGCGCGTGAAACGGAGTACTGGGGCAACATCATCCGCACACGCAAGATCACCGCCGACTGAAAAAAATGGGCCCCCCGTTGCCGGGAGGCCCAAACTCGCTTACCGAGGAGAACAATCTTTCGCTGGCCCAGCGCCCCCTTTGATGCAGGCGGCGCTCGGCGCTAGGGCTTTCAGCGGTTGTAAGCCGTCTCGCCGTGGGAAGAGATGTCCAGACCTTCGCGCTCTTCCTCTTCGGTCACGCGCAGGCCAATCACCATGTCCACAATCTTGAACATCACCAGGGCCATGATCCCTGACCAAACGATGGTGGTCATCACGGCCTGGGCTTGAATCCACACCTGCGCAGCCACGCCGGGGAAGTCGGCTACGTCACCGCACTTGTTGGTCACATAATTGCAGATGCCGGTGCCGCCTAGCTCGGGCGAGGCAAATACGCCGGTGAGCAAGGCGCCTAGGATGCCACCCACGCCATGCACGCCGAACACATCCAGGCTGTCGTCTGCACCCAGCATCTTCTTCAGGCCGTTCACGCCCCACAGACAGATGAAGCCTGCCAGCAGACCGATGATCAAGGCACCACCCACACCGACGAAGCCGCACGCCGGAGTGACGGCCACGAGACCCGACACGGCACCCGAAGCACCGCCGAGCATTGACGCCTTGCCCTTGAGCATGGCTTCGCCGGCACACCAAGCCAGCGTTGCCGCTGCGGTGGCGACCACGGTATTCACGAAGGCCAGGGCGGCAGTGCCGTTGGCTTCCAGATTTGAGCCGGCGTTGAAGCCGAACCAGCCCACCCACAGCAGCGCGGCGCCCACCATGGTCAAGGCCAGGTTGTGCGGAGCCATGGCTTCACGCCCATAGCCCACGCGCTTGCCTACCATGTAGGCGCCCATCAGGCCCGCTACCGCCGCGTTGATGTGCACCACCGTGCCGCCGGCAAAGTCCAAGGCACCCTTGGCCCACAGAAAGCCCGCGGCAGCGCTCACAGTAGCTAAGGTCTCCTCGTTGGTGATGGCGTCAGGGCCGTCCCAGTACCACACCATGTGAGCGATGGGCAGGTAGCTGAAGGTGAACCACAGCACCGAGAACAGGATCACCGCCGAGAACTTGATGCGCTCGGCAAAGGCCCCCACGATCAGCGCAGTGGTGATGGCTGCGAAAGTACCCTGGAAGGCCACGAAGGTCAGCTCGGGCAGATACACACCCTTGCTGAAGGTGGCCGCCGCTGTTTCGGGTGTGACGCCCTTCAAAAAGAGCTTGTCCAGCGTGCCTATGAAGGGGTTGCCCGCGGTAAACGCTGCTGAATAGCCGTAGATTACCCACAGCACCGAGATCAGGGCAAAAACCACGAAGACCTGCATCAGCACCGATAACATGTTCTTGCTGCGCACCAAGCCACCGTAAAACAGGGCCAGGCCGGGTATGGTCATGAGAATCACCAACACGGTGGCGATCATCATGAAGGCGGTGTCCCCCTTGTTGGGCACGGGGGTGGGTGCGGCGGTGGCTTCAGCCGTGGCTTCGGCAGCCGCGGCAGCGGCCGGCGCAGCCGCCTCCGCCGGGGCTGCTGCTGAAGCGGCAGGTGCAGCCTGCGCCCAGCTCAGTTCCGGCGCGCCCGCCAGTCCCAAAAGGCCCACGGCGGCCAGCGCCAGGGCGAAGGTGGCGAATAGCTTTCTCATCACAGTGCATCCTTTCCGGTCTCGCCCGTGCGGATGCGCAGCACCTGCTCCAGCGGGGAAACAAAGATCTTGCCGTCACCGATCTTGCCGGTGCGCGCGGCGCTTTCAATGGCTTCAATCACGCGGTCAACGATCGTATCGTCTACAGCGGCCTCCACCCTCACCTTAGGCAGGAAATCAACCACATACTCCGCGCCGCGGTACAGCTCGGTGTGGCCCTTCTGCCGACCGAAGCCCTTGACTTCGGTCACGGTCAAACCTTGGACGCCCAGGGCGCTGAGCGCCTCCCGGACTTCGTCAAGCTTGAAGGGCTTGACGATGGCGGTCACCATCTTCATAAAACGTCTCCTTGATGACGGCTAAATTCAGAAGTTGTACTTGAGGCCCACAACCACGCCGCTGCGGCCCAGTTGCTTGCCATTGGGCGCCACATAGGAGCCCTTTTGAGCGTCGGTGCCGATGATGCTGATGCTGGGCACTACACCACTGAAATCCTTGCTCAGGGTGAGCGAGTAGTCGGTGTAGGAATAGATGCCATTGCCCTTGCCGGCCACACGCTGATGGCCGACATGGGGGGCCAGCATGTAGCCACTGCCCAGGTCAAAGCTGCCGGTGACGTCCAAGTAGCCGCTGCCGGTGCTGTCGGCAAAGCCAAACAAGTTGGACGTCGCGTGCGAGTACTTCACCGTGAAGGCGCCGGCGGTGATGGCGCCATAAATTTCCTGCGTGTCAGCGCTGGGCTTGAGGCCGTTGCTGGGGTAGACGTAGCGCAGCGCACCCACGTCGTAGCTCAGGCCCTCAGCGATCGTGCCCTTGTAACCACCGTACAGATCAAGCTCAACATCAGCGCCGCCCTTGGCGTCCTTGATCCACTTGATGGTGGAAGCCCAGGCGCCCAGGTAGAAGCCGCTGGAGAAGGCATAGTCCGGCCCGCCCTGCACCGCAGGTTGGAAGCGGGTTTGGGAGATACCGCGATAGCGGTACTCTGACACCACACCGACATTGAAGGTCAGGGGGCTGGCCGCAGGCGCAGCGGCCTGGGCCAAAGCGTCGATGGGCGCTGCTGCCCCTAGGCTCAGCACAGCGGCGCTCAAAGCGGTCGACAGAAGGGGCTTTTTCATGGAGGCTCCAAAAAGGGGGGTTAGACACACACTAACGGCTTTACCGGCAACTTCCATGCCATGCGCTGGGCCCCGCCTCAGCCCCCTGACCGCCCCAATCACACCCCATTAGCGCACCGAATCAGTGCGTCGGCAGCGCTGGCGGCTGCGGCACGCACCAAAAAAGGCTTTGTGCGGGAGGTGGCTGCAGGCTGCGCGGGCTGCAGTCCGCGAACAACAACGCTCAAGGGCGACAAGCCCCCCTGCAGGGGCACCGTCTGGGCGATGCGCGCAGCCCGGGGGCCTCTCACAATGGCGCAGCACCGCGGTTGCAGCTGGGCCGGCCCCGCGGCCAATGGCCCGGCGGCTGAGCGGCTGCGCGGGGCATGCTTCAAAGGAGGCGCATATGGGATTGGCGGTGGTGCACACCCGCACCCTCGAAGGCTTGCAAGCCGAACCGGTTCAAGTGGAGGTTCATCTGGCCAATGGGCTGCCGTGCATTACCCTGGTGGGCCTGGCCGACACCGAAGTGCGCGAAGCGCGTGAGCGTGTGCGCTCGGCCTTGGGCCACAGCGGCTGGGACTACCCGGTCAACCAGCGCATCACCGTTTCACTGGCTCCAGCCGACCTGCCCAAAGCCTCGTCGCGCTTTGACCTGCCCATCGCCTTGGGAATCTTGGCTGCACAGGGCGTGCTGGACAAGCAAGCGCTGGGCTCGCATGAATTTGCCGGGGAACTCTCCCTGGCCGGGGAACTGCGCCCGGTGCAGGGGGCCCTGGCCTTGGCGCTTGGGCTGCAACGCAGCGCGCAGCAGACAGGCTGTGCCCCGCGCTGCCTGGTGCTGCCGGCGGCCAATGCCGCCGAAGCGGCCTGGGTGCCGGGGGTGAAGGTGGTGGGCGCGCAGCATTTGCGCGACGTGGTGCAGCATCTGATGCCTGGCGCACAAGCGGTGCCCTTGCCGCAAACCCCAGCCCCCTTGGACTTGGCATCCTCAACACCCACACCTTTGCCAGCAGCGGGCTGTCTGCGCGACATCCGAGGCCAAGCACAGGGCAAGCGTGCCCTGGAATTGGCTGCGGCCGGCCATCACAGTCTGCTGCTGGTGGGCCCGCCTGGCGCCGGCAAGTCGATGCTGGCGCAGCGCCTGCAAGGCCTGCTGCCGCTGCTCAGCCCGGAGCAAGCCCTGGAATGCGCCGCCTTGCGCAGCCTGCTCAGCAGCACCGAGGCGGCCGACCGGTTTGCCGGGCCGGCAGGCGCTGTCGGGTGGCGCCGGCGTTCTTGGCGGGCACCTCACCACAGCTGCACCATGGCCGCGCTGGTGGGGGGTGGCCGGCCACCCCGCCCTGGCGAGATCTCGCTGGCCCACCATGGGATCTTGTTCCTCGACGAGCTGGTGGAGTTTCCGCGGCGCACCCTGGAGGCGCTGCGCGAACCGCTGGAGCTTGGGCATGTGACCATTTCCCGGGCGGCGCGGCAGGCCCGATTCCCCAGTCAGCTGTTGCTGGTAGCGGCAATGAACCCCTGCCCCTGCGGCTGGTTGGGCAGCCGGTCACCTGGTGCGCCGGCCTGTCGCTGCACGCCCGACGCGGTGCAACGCTACCAAGCCCGCTTGTCTGGCCCCCTGCTGGACCGCCTGGACCTTCAATTGGAGGTACCAGCCAGCACCCCAGCTGAACTGTTGCGCCCACCAGAGGGGCCGGACAGCATCAGCGTGGCACAGCGCGTGGCGCGCACACGCGAGCATCAGCTGCAACGGCAGGGCTGCTGCAACGCGCACCTGGGCGCCGCCGCGCTGTTGGAGCACGCCCCTCTGCATGAAGCCTCCCAGGCCTTTTTGCAGCGGGCAGCCGAACTCCTGGGGCTCAGCGGCCGCGGCGTGCACCGGGTGCTGCGGGTGGCCCGAACCGTGGCCGACCTGGCCCAGGCACCACGGGTGGAGGTGCCGCACCTGGCCGAGGCGCTGCAAATGCGCCGCGGCCTGATGTCACGTGCAGTGGCTTAGTCCAGCTGCGAGGCCAGGGCGCGGCGCGCGTCTTCCAGGCTCAGGCCCTGGCGGGCTGCCCAGTCCTGCAACTGGTCCGGCCCGATCTTGCCCACGTTGAAGTAGCGCGCCTCGGGGTGGGCCAGGTAAAAGCCACTCACGCTGGACGCCGGTGTCATGGCCAGGCTCTCGGTCAAGCCCATGCCGATGTCCTGCGCACCCAGAACGCGGAACAAGTCGAGCTTGGCTCGGTGGTCTGGGCAGGCCGGATAGCCGGGTGCCGGTCGGATGCCGCGGTAGGCCTCGGAAATCAGCTGTTCGTTGCTGAATTGCTCATCGGGCGCGTAACCCCACAAGTCGGTGCGCACCCGCTGGTGCAGCCGCTCGGCAAAGGCCTCGGCCAGCCGGTCGGCCAAGGCCTTAAGCATGATGGCGCCGTAGTCGTCGTGGCCCGCCAGAAACTGGGCCTCCTTTTTTTCAACGCCTTGGCAGCTGACCGCAAACAGGCCGATGTGGTCGCGCAGGCCGCTGCCGGCCGGTGCCACGAAATCGGACAGGCAGCGATTGGGGCGCGTGACCCCCTCCACCACCGGGCGCTCGCTCTGCAGCCGCAGGCCGCGCCACACCATGGCCGGCCGCCGCAGATTCGCCGAGGCCTCGTCGGCGTAGATCTCGATGTCGTCTCCCACGGATTGGGCCGGCAGCAGCGCCATCACGCCGTGACACTGCAGCCAGCGGCCCTCGATGATGCGCTTGAGCATGCGCTGGGCATCATCAAACACCTTGCGCGCTGAATCACCCACCACCTCGTCGTGCAGGATGTCGGGGTAACGCCCGGCCAGGTCCCAGGTTTGGAAGAAGGGGGTCCAGTCGATGCAGGCCGCAATGTCAGCGAGGTCGTGGTTGCGAAAGACCCGACGCCCCAGCACACGGGGGCAGGGTGGCTGGTAACCCGCCCAGTCGATCGGTGTGGCGTTGGCACGCGCCGCCCCCAGGCTCACCAGCGGTGTGGCCTTGCGCCCGGCATGCAGGGCGCGCACCTTGTCGTAGTCGGCCTTGAGTTCTTCAACGAAGCGCGCGGCCCGTTCGTCGCTGAGCAGGTCTGAGCACACGCCCACGCTGCGCGAAGCATCTGGCACATAGGCTACTGGCCCCTCGTAGAAGGGCGAGATTTTCACCGCTGTGTGCACCCGGCTGGTGGTGGCGCCGCCGATCAGCAGCGGCGTCTTGCGCTCGCGGAAGTAGGGGTCGCGCTGCATCTCGGCCGCCACATGTTGCATTTCTTCGAGGCTCGGGGTGATCAGGCCCGACAAGCCGATGATGTCGGCGCCTTCGGCCTTGGCGGTGTCCAAAATCTTCTGAGCCGGCACCATCACACCCATGTTGACCACTTCGAAGTTGTTGCACTGAAGCACCACAGTCACGATGTTCTTGCCAATGTCGTGCACATCACCCTTGACGGTGGCAATCACGATCTTGCCCTTGGCCCTCACATCGCCGCCGGCGGCTTGCAGCCGACGCTTTTCCTCTTCGATGTAGGGCACCAGGTGGGCCACCGCCTGCTTCATCACGCGTGCGCTCTTGACCACCTGGGGCAGGAACATCTTGCCCTGGCCGAACAGGTCACCCACGATGTTCATGCCGTCCATCAGCGGGCCTTCGATCACGTGCAAGGGGCGGCCGCCGCGGGCCTGCACCGCCTGCCACGCCTCTTCGGTGTCGTCGACGATAAAGTCGGTGATGCCGTGAATCAGGCCATGCGCCAGGCGCTCGTTGACGCCGCCGATGCGCCAAGCCAAGCGGGTGGAGTCGTCCTTGGCTGCGCCCTTGGCGGTTTCGGCGATCTCCACCAGGCGTTCGCCGGCATCAAGTCTTCGGTTGAGCACCACGTCCTCCACGCGTTCGCGCAAGGTGGGCTCCAGTTCGTCGTACACGCCGATCATGCCGGCGTTGACGATGCCCATGTCCAGGCCAGCCCTGATGGCGTGGTAAAGGAACACCGTGTGAATGGCTTCGCGCACCGGGTCGTTGCCGCGGAAGCTGAAGCTCACATTACTCACGCCGCCGCTGACCTTGGCGCCGGGCAGGTTCTGCTTGATCCAGCGGGTGGCTTCGATGAAGTCCACCGCGTAGTTGTCATGCTCGGGAATGCCGGTGGCAATGGCAAAGATGTTGGGGTCGAAGATGATGTCCTCGGGCGGGAAATCGACTTCGTCGACCAGAATGCGGTAGGCGCGCTGGCAGATTTCGATCTTGCGTGCACCGGTGTCGGCCTGCCCCTGCTCATCAAAGGCCATCACCACAGTGGCCGCACCGTAGCGCTTAACCAGACGGGCCTGGCGCTTGAACTCCTCCTCGCCTTCCTTGAGCGAAATGGAGTTGACGATACCCTTGCCCTGGATGCATTTCAGGCCCGCTTCGATCACACTCCACTTGGAGGAGTCGACCATGATGGGCACCCGGCTGATCTCGGGTTCACTGGCGATCAGGTTCAGGAAACGAACCATGGCCGCCTGGCTGTCCAGCATGGCCTCGTCCATGTTGATGTCGATCACCTGCGCGCCGTTTTCCACCTGTTGGCGTGCCACGCCCAGGGCCTCTTCAAACTGGCCGTTGAGGATCAGGCGTGCAAAGGCTTTGGAGCCCGTGACGTTGGTGCGCTCACCGATGTTGACGAACAGCGATGCGGTGCCAATGGAGACGGACTCCAGACCCGACAATCGCATGGGCGGAGCCGTGAGGTGAGGTGCGAAATCAGGCATGAAACGAAAGCACCAGGAACGCGAACACCAATCGGATCCAGGGCCTGGGGCGACGGTTCACCTCGGCTTCTGGCAAGCAGGGGTGAGCGCGGTTGAACCGTCGTAGGGCTTCGCGCGATGGGCGCGGGTATCCCACGTTCTCGAGCCTGGCGAGGGTGTGGGCCGCACGGCGGCACCGGTCCCTTCGTCGCAACGCTCCTCAAGAAGGCTTAGTTTACGACAGCGCGCAGGGCACGGGGTCCGTCACCGGCGCAGCGGCACCCCGGGGGCCAATCAGGCTGCAGCCGGCAGGCGCAGGGCACCGCAGCAGCGGGGCTTGTAAGGAGAGACCGCCTTAGCGATAGCCGCAATATGTTCGGGCGTGGTGCCGCAACAGCCGCCTGCCAAATTCAGGAAGCCGCTGCGTGCGAACTCCTCCAACAAGCCCGCGGTGACCTCGGGGGTCTCGTCGAATCCGGTTTCGCTCATCGGGTTGGGCAAGCCGGCGTTGGGGTAGCAGCTGATGTAGGTGTCTTCGGCCAGCTTGGACAGCTCTTCGATGTAGGGGCGCATAAGTGCGGCACCCAAGGCACAGTTCAAACCCACGGCCAGTGGGCGTGCATGGCGCACCGAGTGCCAAAACGCTCCGACGGTTTGGCCCGACAAGATGCGCCCCGACGCATCGGTGACGGTGCCCGACAGGATCACGGGCAGGCGCTCACCGCTGTCTTCCATCAACTCGTCTATAGCGAAGATGGCCGCCTTGGCATTGAGGGTGTCGAAAATGGTCTCTACAAGGAACAGGTCCACGCCGCCCTCAAGCAGGCCCTCGGCCTGCTCCCGGTAGGCCGCCCGCAATTCGTCAAAGTGCACATTGCGCGCACCGGGGTCGTTGACGTCGGGGGAGATGCTCGCCGTGCGGGGGGTAGGGCCTAAGACACCAGCGACCATGCGCGGCTTTTGAGGCGTGGTGTAGCTGCGCGCTGCACGCACAGCGAGGCGCGCGGCCTCGACATTCATTTCCCGAGCGACAGCGGCCAAGCCATAGTCGTCCTGCGCCACCGAAGTGGCGCCAAAGGTGTTGGTCTCAATGAGGTCGGCGCCGGCGGCCAAATAGGCGCGGTGGATTTCTTCGATGACATCGGGCCGGGTGAACTGCAGCAACTCATTGTTGCCTTTGAGGTCGCGCGGATGGTCGGCAAAGCGGGTGCCGCGGTAGTCAGCCTCGCTGAGCTTGTAGCGCTGAATCATCGTACCCATGGCACCGTCGATGACCATGATGCGTTGTTGCAGCAGGCGCGGCAGGGCCTGGCCACGGGTATAGGCAATGGGTTTCATGCCAACATTTTAGGCTTCGGCCCGATAGCCCCACCCGGTCCGGCGCAGGCCCTGTTTCAGGGCAGCGCGCCGCAGGCCTCGGGCTGCGCCAGGTCGCTCAGCTGCCATGCCGGCTGTCGGCCGCCCTGGGGCCCCATGTCCAAGCGAACCAGGCGCACATCGGGGCCAGACTTTACCCAGGCCTGAACCTGCACTTCGTAGCGTTGCTCTGGCCTGCGCGAAAACTGCCAACACTCCGTGGCCGGGTGCCATCGCACCTCAAACCACCAATGCGCGCCATCGCCCTGGGGGCCGGCCACCCACAGTGGCAGTTCTGCAGGCAAGCCCTGGCCATTGGGATGGGCCTGAACCAGCGCCAGCAGCTGAGCCATCCAGCTCAGGCGGTCTTGCGCACCGGCCAGCAGCGGGGCCTGGCCGGTAGGCCCGGAATACGACACGCGATTGGTGTCACGTTGGAAGTTGACCGCCCGCGCGCCACCGCGCGCCGGCTGGGTGAGAAAACGCTCCGGTGCCAAGCCATGCTCATCGAGCCCGCCTTGGCTGGACCAATTTAAGCTCGGTGCTGCGCTGGGGGGATGATCGCTCCACTGCACTTGAAGGCTGGTTCGGTAACGGCCCGCCTGCACCGACCATGCCCACCGCCCCTGGCCGACTTGAAGGCCGCGGCGCACCTGCAAGCGCTGGTCGAAGTCGTCGGGGATTCGGGTGGGCAGGGGCGTGTGGGGGAAACCGGCTGGTGAACCTGCCGCTGCGCTTGCGGCTGTTGTGGCCGCAGCGGCTGCGGCCAGGGGGACTGGTGTGCTCGCGGCCGCAACGGCTTGTTCTGGCTGCGCCTGTGGCGGCGGATGGGATACCGCGGGTACTTGATGTTCTGTGGGGCTAAGCCCCAGGGGCGCGTGTTCCACGCGGGCCAGCACAGCAGCGGCACTGGATAACCGGCTAGCCGGGGCATCGGCAGGGGAGCGCGCGCGAAAACGCGTATGGGCCAAAGAGCCCCAGGCTTGCTGCGTAAAGCGCTGGCCGATGGGCTGACGCAAGCGGTCGTTTGAAACCAGCCCGAGCAGCACGCCATGGCTTGCCAGCGATGCGGCCAGGACCACCGTACCTCGGCCGAAGCGACGGTGGAGTGCTGGGCCCCTCTTCTGCATGCCCCATCCTTTCGGTACCCTCCTGTCATTGTGTAAAGATGCCGCTAGCGCGTCATTCCCCCATTGGACGGAACCGAGGTGTGCCCATGCCAAACAATCGCCCCACCGCACCCCTGATGCCCGGATTCGATTTCCTCAAAACCCTAGCCGCGCAGGCCGGCGCGGGCCTGCTAGGAGCTGGCACGGGCCCGCAAGCTGATGCCGCGGGCTTGGGCGGGATGGGTCCTATGGGAGCCCTGGGTGGTTTTGGCCAATGGGTGGCACCCACCCTGGACCCCGATGAATTGGCAGAGCGCATCGACGAGTTGCGCACGGTTCAGTTTTGGCTGGAGCAAAACGCACGCCTGCTGGGCGCCACCATCCAGGCCTTGGAGGTGCAAAAGATGACCTTGAGCACCCTGCGCAACATGAATGTGCACATGCCCGATCTGCAGCAGATGATGGGCGCCATGATGCCCAAGACGGCGGCTGCACCAGCCCCACTGGCCGCACGAAGCCCTGCGCCAAGCCCGGCACCGAAAGCCGCACCGAAAGCCGCCGCGGGCAAGCAGCCGGCCAAGCCCGCTGCGGCCGATGCTGCGACCGGCCTCGTTGATCCGATGAAGTGGTGGGGGGCACTCACCGAACAATTTCAAACTTTGGCCAGCCAAGCCCTGGCCACGTCGCCAAGCGCGAAGGCCACTTCAGCCGACCGCATGCAGCCGTTCAAGCGCACCCAGCCGAGTGCACACCAGAAAGATCGCTCAGGGCAGGCCGCGGCCACCAAGGTCGGCAACAAGGCCTCGACACCGAAGCGTGCTGCTGCCAGGGCCCGCGGCCCAGCATGATGGGCACCACACGGGGCCTGTAGGGCGCTAGGCGCGTGACAGCCTGTGCGACCGCCCCGGGCCACCGTACCCCCGCAACCACCGAGCCTATCGATTCGGGCGCACACTTCAGACATGCAGCCCTTCCTCCACGCTCACGCCACCCACCCGGACTGGCGTATGGCCCTTGCCCTGGGGGAAACGCAATTGCAGGCGCAAAAGGCCCGCCTGTGGGGCGAGGCTGGACCCAGCGCGGCCACCTTAGGCTTCGCCTATCTGACCGATCACTACAGCCCCCATGCGGCCAAACTCTTGGAAACGCTGCAAGCCAACTGGCCCAATGTGAGCTGGGTGGGCACCGTGGGCGTGGGCGTGGCGGCCTCAGGTGTAGAGTATTTTGATGAGCCCGCTTTGGTGCTGATGTTGGGCGCTATCCCGCACGGCCGCTTCCGGGTGTTCTCAGGGGCGCGGCCCCTGACCGGCATCGAGGCCTGGACCGCGTTGGTGCATGCCGACCCGGCCACACCTGACCTGCCCGAATTGATCGCCGAAATGAGCGACCGAACCGGATCAGGTTATTTGTTCGGCGGCCTCACCGCCTCGCGTGGTGCGTGTTGGCAGCTGGCCGATGGGGCCCTCCAGGGTGGCCTGTCGGGCGTGGCCTTCGGACGTGATGTGCACCTCATCTCCCGCGTCACCCAAGGGTCGCAGCCGGTATCGCCCTCGCGACGCGTGACCGCCTGTGAACAGAACGTGGTCTTGGAGCTCGACGGCCTGCCAGCGCTGGAAGTCTTGGCCGATGACCTGAGCCTGGACCTGAGCGAACCGCGCCGGGCCCTGCCCACGCTGCGCCAGACCCTGGTGGGCCTGCGGGCCGTGGATACGGTCAGTGACTCTCCCACACGTGGGCGTCACTTCGGCCCCGATGTGCGAGTTCGGCACCTCATCGGCTTGGACCCCGCGCGCCAAGCCTTCGCCGTGGGCGACCAGGTGGAAGTGGGCATGCAATTGGCATTTTGCCGCCGCGATGTCGAAGCCGCGCGGCGTGACCTGGTGCGGGTGTGCAGCGAAATTCGCGAAGAGCTGGCCGAGACCCTGCCCGCCGTGACCACGGCCAGCAGCGACATCCCGATGGACCCGGTTCAAAAGGTTGCCGGCGCCTTGTATGTCAGTTGTTCAGGCCGGGGAGGCGCGCACTTTGGCGGGCCCTCGGCAGAACTGCAGATCATCCAGCACGCCTTGGGTGATGTACCGCTGGTGGGCTTTTTTGCCGCCGGCGAAATTGGCCACCACCACCTCTACGAATACACAGGCGTGCTGACCGTTTTCGTACGGGAGCCGTAGGATGACGGTTACGCCCTGGAGATTCGTGTCATGAATGCCCCTTTGCCCAGCAGCGCCCTGGGTGTCTTGCCCACACCGCCTGCTGAACCGTTCCCTGATGCGCCCACCGGTGGGCCTGCTGAACGCGCCACGCGCGCTGCCCGCCAGGCCGAGGTGGTACAGGCGCTGCGCGCTGTGCTGCCCGCGCATGCCCTGCTGTGGCATCGAGAAGATGTGGTGCCGTATGAATGTGATGGCCTGACGGCCTACCGCGCGCAGCCGCTGTGCGTGGTGCTGCCGGAAACCGAGGCTCAGGTAGTGGCCGTGCTCAGGACCTGCCACCGCCTGCAAGTGCCGGTGGTGGCCCGCGGTGCGGGCACCGGCTTGTCCGGTGGCGCCATGCCCCACGAGCAGGGCGTCACCTTGTCCCTGGCCAAGTTCAACCAAATCCTGCAGGTGGACCCCGTGTCTCGCACGGCCACCGTGCAGTGCGGTGTGCGCAACCTGGCCATCAGCGACGCCGCTGCACCCTATGGCCTGTACTACGCCCCTGACCCTTCCAGCCAGATTGCCTGCACCATTGGGGGCAACGTGGCCGAGAACTCCGGCGGCGTGCACTGCCTGAAGTACGGGTTGACAGTGCACAACGTGCTGCAGGTGCGCGGCTACACCATTGAGGGCGAGCCGGTGACCTTCGGCTCGCGCGCTTTGGATGCGGCGGGCCTGGACCTTTTGAGTGTGGTGGTGGGCAGCGAAGGCATGCTGGCCGTGACCACCGAGGTGGTGGTGAAGCTGGTGCCCAAACCGCAACTGGCACGCTGCATCATGGCCAGCTTCGACGATGTGCAGCGGGCCGGTGAAGCGGTTGCCGCGGTGATTGCTGCGGGCATCATTCCCGCCGGGCTGGAGATGATGGACAAGCCCATGACTGCAGCCGTGGAAGACTTCGTGCAAGCCGGGTATGACTTGGAGGCACAAGCCATCCTGTTGTGTGAAGCCGACGGCACGCCCGAAGAGGTGGCCGAGGAAATCGACCGCATGCTGGAAGTGCTCTCGGGCTGCGGCGCCTCGCGGCTGGAGGTCAGCAAGGACGAAGCCCAACGCCTGAAGTTTTGGAGTGGCCGCAAGAACGCCTTTCCAGCCAGCGGACGCATCAGTCCTGACTATATGTGCATGGACTCGACCATTCCGCGCAAGCGCCTGGCCGATATCCTGGTGGCCATCGCCGAGATGGAACAGCAGTACGGGCTGCGCTGCCTGAACGTGTTCCATGCCGGAGACGGCAATCTGCACCCCTTGATCCTGTTCGACGCCAACGACCCCGACCAACTGCACCGCTGCGAGCTGTTCGGCGCCGACATCCTGGAAACCAGCGTGCGCATGGGGGGCACCGTGACCGGTGAGCATGGCGTGGGCGTGGAAAAGCTCGGCAGTATGTGCGTGCAGTTTTCCCCCGAAGAGCGCGAGCAGATGTTCAGCGTCAAGCGCGCCTTTGACCCTGTGGGCCTGCTCAACCCAGGCAAGGTGATTCCCACCCTGCGGCGTTGCGCAGAGGGCGGCAAGATGCATGTGAAAAAGGGGCTGTTGCCCTTCCCCGAGCTGGAGCGCTTCTGATGGAGGGCGTGCTCGAGGGTGCGCCGCCGGGTGCGGGTGTGGGGCGGCTGGACGCTGCTCAAGCGGACTTGGTCGAGCGGGTGCGTGCGGCCGTGGCCCTGCGCCAGGCGGCTCCCCCGGAAGACACGCTCAGCGGCACCCTGTGTGTGCGCGGCTCAGGCAGCAAGGACTTTCTGGGTGGGCCGATGCAGGGGGAGGTACTCAGCACCGGCGCCTTGCGCGGCATCAGCAGCTATGAGCCCAGTGAGCTGGTGATCACCGCCCGCGCAGGCACGCCACTGGCCGAAATGGAGGCCGTGCTGTCCGAGCACGGGCAGTGCCTGGCCTTCGAGCCGCCGCGCTTGGGCTGTAGCAGCCCCGAAGGTGGGCTTGCAGAAGCTGCGAACGGCGCAATGGCCGCGGCGGGCACCATAGGCGGCGTCGTGGCGGCTGGCCTGGCCGGCCCCTCGCGGGCTGCCGCCGGCGGGGTGCGCGACTTCATGCTCGGTGCCACCGTGCTCAACGGCCGCGCCGAGGTGCTGTCCTTTGGTGGGCAGGTGATGAAGAACGTGGCGGGCTACGACTTGGCGCGTCTGATGGCGGGCTCAATGGGTGTGTTGGGCGTGGTGTTGGAAGCCTCCATCAAGGTCTTGCCCGTGGCGCCGGCCACGCTCACGCTGCGCTTCGACATGGACGAACGCAACGCCTTGGACCGCTTACAGGAGTGGGGGGGCCAACCGCTGCCGATCAACGCCAGCGCCTGGTGGGATGGGGTCTTGGTGCTGCGCCTGTCGGGCGCCCGCGCAGCGGTGCAGTCCGCGCGTGAGCGCTTGGGCGGCGAGCTCATCGGCACGGACCTGGCCAGTGCTTTTTGGACCGGCCTGCGCGACCAACAGGATGAGTTTTTCACCGAGGCCCAGCAGGTGGTGGCGCAGTCAGGGCAACTGTGGCGCGTGGCCGTGCCGCAGACCGCCGCGCCCCTGGGCGTCCAGGGCCTGGGCAGCACCCTGATCGAGTGGGGTGGGGCCCAGCGTTGGGTTCTGACCGCACCGGGCGATGAAGCCACAGGGCAGGCCTTGATGAAGGCCGCACGCGATGCCGGGGGCCATGCCCAGGTGTTCCGCGGGCCTGGCTCGGGCCGCACGATGGAGCTCGAACCGGCGCTGCTGCGCATCCACCGCCAACTCAAGGCGGCCTTTGACCCACATGGCCTGTTCAACCGCGGCCGCTTGCACCCTGACTTCTGAAGCGCCCGAGTTTCATGCAAACCCATCTCGCACCCGAATTCGTCGGCACCCGTGAAGGCCAGGCCGCCGAGGCCATACTGCGCAAATGCGTGCACTGCGGCTTCTGCACGGCCACCTGTCCGACTTACCAGCTGTTGGGCGATGAACTCGACGGGCCACGTGGCCGTATCTACCTGATCAAGCAGGTGCTCGAGGGTGCGGCGGTCACCGAAAAAACACAGCAACACCTGGACCGCTGCCTGACCTGCCGCAATTGCGAGACCACCTGCCCCTCGGGCGTCCAGTATGGCTCGTTGGTGGAGATCGGCCGCCAAATCGTGGACGAGAAGGTACCTCGCCAGGGCCGCGACAAGGCGGTGCGCTGGCTGCTCAAGGAAGGCCTGACCTCGCCCCTGTTCAAGCCCGCCATGGCCGTGGGCAAGCTGGTCAAGCCCCTGCTGCCCACAGCCCTGAAGAAAAAGATGCCTGGTGCCACGCCGCCCCGAGCAGGCCTGTGGCCCACACGGCAGCACCCACGCAAGGTGCTGATGCTGGCCGGCTGCGTGCAGCCGGCAATGATGCCCAACATCAACAGTGCCACCGCACGCATGCTGGACGCTTGCGGCATCCAAACACTGGTGGCCGAAGACGCCGGCTGCTGCGGGGCGATCCGTACCCACCTCAGTGACCACGAAGGTGGACTCGCCGACATGCGGCGCAACATCGATGCCTGGTGGTCGATGCTGCAGTCGGGTCAGGTGGAGGCCATCGTGATGAACGCCTCAGGCTGCGGCGTCACCGTCAAGGAGTACGCGCAGCACCTGGCACACGACCCGGAGTACGGCGAGCGGGCGCGCCTGGTCAGCCAAAAGACGCGCGACCTCAGCGAGCTCTTGCCCGAACTGATGCCGCGCTTGAAGAAGCTGCTAGGAGGTGCCTCCGGTACCGCCGTGGCGTCACGGCGCGGCACGGTGGCCTACCACCCACCCTGCACCCTGCAGCACGGCCAAAAACTGCGTGGTGGGGTGGAGGCCCATTTGAGAGACTTGGGCCTGCCTATCGAAGTAGCCGTTTGCGAAAGCCACTTGTGCTGCGGCTCGGCTGGAACCTATTCGGTGCTGCAGCCCGAACTGTCCACCCAGCTGCGCGACCGCAAGCTGGGCCACCTGGGTGCGCTTAAACCGAGCACCATTCTGTCGGCCAACATCGGCTGCATCCAGCACCTGCAAAGCGGCACTGACACCCCGGTGCAGCATTGGGTGGAGCTCATCGACGAGATGCTGGCGGCCTGAACGGCGCCTGCGGGGGCGCGCTCAGCTTTGGGGCTTGGGCGGCGCCTTGTCGCTCCACAGCGCCCCGGCGCTGGCCCAGTCGTGCTTGGCGATATCGAAGAACATGATGTCCACGCCGTCGGGCTTGGTGCCCAGCACACGGCAGGTGGTTTCGGTCAAGGCCTGCGCCAAAGCGCGCTTTTGTTCCGGGGTGCGGCCTTCGAAGAGTTCAACGCGAATCAGGGGCATGCTCGGCTCCGTTCAAGGGTAATTCCAACATTGTGCGGCTTCGCGCAACAGCGCCAGCCACTCGTCCGCGCCTTCAGGTGTGGACCCATCGCCAATCCATTGGGCCTGGATCCGGGCCGCTGCCTCGGGTGGCACCAGGGACAAGGTACCCCTGCGGCCTGCGCCTGAAGCTGACTGCGGGCAGCGCGCTCCAGCAAGTGCATGAGCACGAAGGCTTCGGCCACGGTACAGCCCACGGTGAGCACGCCATGGTGTTCCAGGATCAGGCCGTCATGGCGGCCCAAGGCCGCGACCAAGCGCGATGGCTCCGCCGGCGGTCACTCAATGAGGATGGCGCGAAAGTCATTGACGTTGGTGCGCGTGGGGCCGGTGACCACCGCCTCACCCAGGGCCTGGAAGAATCCGTGCCCATCGTTGGCGGCCAGGCTGTCGGCGGGCTTGATGCCCAGGCCCCAGGCCCGCTGCAAGGTGTCGGGTCCGAAAGTGGCACCAGCGGTTTCTTCCAACCCATCCACACCATCGGTGTCGGCAGCCAAGCCCCAAATCCGGGGGTGGCCCGCCGTGGCCAAGGCCACGGACAAAAGGCACTCTACGTTGCGCCCGCCACGTCCGTTACCGCGCACGGTGACCGTCGTCTCACCGCCCGACAGCAGCACGCAGGGCGTTTCAAACGGCTGGCCCCGGTTCACCACCTGCAAGGCTATACCGCCCAGCACCCGTCCCACATCACGGGCTTCGCCTTCGAGGGCATCGCTCAGGATGTGAGCGCGCAAACCAGCGGCCTGCGCCACGCGGGCTGCGGCCTCCAGCGCGTGCTGAGGTGCGGCCACCAAGCGGGCCTGGGCCCGCTGCAGCCGGGCATCGCCCGGCTTGATCGATTCGCCACGGCCGCTGCTCAAGAGCTCGCGCACCGTGCGCCCCAACGACTCGGGCAACTGCAACCTGTAACGCTCGATGAGGTCCAGTGCGTCCTGGCAGGTGGTGGGGTCGGCCACCGTGGGGCCCGAGGCGATGTCGATGGCGTGGTCGCCGGGTACATCGCTCATCACCAGGGTGACCACGCGAGCCGGGTGGCAGGCTGCGGCCAAGCGCCCGCCCTTGATGGCCGACAGATGACGGCGCACCGTGTTCATCTCGGTGATGGTGGCCCCCGACTGCAGCAAGGCGCGGTTGACGGCTTGCTTGTCGGCCAAGCTCAAGCCCGGCAAGGGCAGGGGCAGCAAGGCCGAGCCACCGCCAGAAATCAAGGCGATCACAAGGTCATGCGAGCCCAGACCCTGCACCAGCTGCAGCATGCGTTGCGCGGCCTTTAGGCCTGCCTCATCAGGCACGGGATGGGCTGCTTCAACAACCTCCACGCGTTGGCACGGCGCGCTGTAGCCATACCGAGTCACCACCAAACCTTCAAGCTGACCCGGCCAATCCGCGTAATGAGCCTCCAGGGCCTGTGCCATGGCGGCTGAGGCCTTGCCCGCGCCCATCACCACGACACGGCCGCGGCCCAGGCTGGGCAACTCTTCAAGCTTGGGCAGGTGGGCCGGCACACAGACCTCGGGCTGCGCGCTGGCCACGGCGGCCTCAAACAGGCGGCGTAGCAAGTCCCTCTGGGGGCAGGTCACAGGGCTGCTGGGAGAGGAAACTGGAGTGGTCATCACCGCGAAATCTTCTCACGGGCCGCAGCCGAGCGGTGGGCGCAGGCGGCACGCAAGCTCGATCAACAGGTCGATGCCCTGTTGGGCCAACCGCTGCGCCGCGCAGCGCAGGCTTACCACCAAGGCAGGGGCAGTTTGGGATAGCGTGGTGGTAGCGGGCGCCTTGAGAGGCTCAAATCCGCCGCGCGATCTTGACGGCCGTCTCCGAACCCCACCCCACCACCGCACACCACAAGCGCAGCAGCAGGCCAGGTTTTTGAGTAATCGAGCCGCCCGCTGCCAGCACCAGCGCTTGGGCTTCATCACGATGATGGCATTCATCGGCCTGGCAGGTCAGGAGCAGATCACGCAAGGCAATGTGTTCGGGCCGCCCATCCAAGGCGCGGATCTGGTCTTCGTAGTGTTTGTCCACGAAGGTCTCCACAGCGGCAATGGTGCCGTACACCGCGCGCAGGCCAAAAAGCGCGGGCAGTGCGCCTGTGATGAAGCCAGCGACGCGCCAGGGCCCCAGCAGCCAACTGCGCTGGCGCGGCGGCACCAGCTCACACATGAGGCGCAAGTGTTCCTGCTCGGTAGCCAAGTGGCGCTGCGCGAAATCCCGCAAGGCCGCATCCCGCGTGATGGCCAACACGCCTTGATAGATCCACACCGCGCCGGTTTCGCCGGCGTGGTCGGTGCGCAATTCGGTCATCAGGTCGGCAGGAACAGCTGGCGGGCTCGAGTACGCTCTTCCCGCCGAGACTGAAGCCGCCGCATCAGAAACCGCGTTCATCGAGCCTCCTGTGCACGGTTCCAAAACTGGGAAAACGAACGGCAACGCCGTCCGGGGTCGACCCAAATGCGCGGCACCGCATCGCCCTGGCTTGGCAACAGCCAGGCACGCAGGTGGGGATCGGCCGTGGTCATGGCGCCCGGTGGCGGCGCGCCCACGCACCACACGATGCGATCGGTATGCTCCCTCATCAGCGCCATCACCCAGTTCCAGCGGCGCGCGCTCCAAGCCCAACGTTGGTGGAAGCTGGCAACGAACACGCCGATCACGGGCCGGCCCGCCACCGCCTCTTGATCGGGTGCGCGCAAGTTCCAGGGGTGCATCAACCACGCCCGCTCCAAATCGCCCGCTTGGGCGGTCGGCAACTCAAATGGTGGCCGGTTCAGCAGCACCGGCTCTTCCACGCCTTGCGCCGCCCCCCGCCTAGGCGGCTCCAAGCGCTTACCACTGCGCGCCACCTGTTCAAGCGCTTCATAGGAGGCATCCACCACTGAGCCGCGCGAGTGCCAAGCGGCTGGCGCGAACCTCTCCACATTGCCGGCATTGAACAGATAGGGCTTGTGCGAGCCCGTGCCGGCTACCCACTGCCAGCTCAGGTGATTGCTGGCCAGGTCACCGTCCAGCAGATGCCCGTAAAGCCAGTCGGCGCCGGCGCGCCAGTGCACCTTGCGCAGGTGCACCGCATAGGAAGCCAGCCACATACGAGCATGGTTATGCAAGTAACCGGTGGCATACAACTCGCGCACTGCTTGATCGATCGCCGGCACACCGGTGGCGCCCTGGCGGATGTCTTCGGGCAGTACGCGCGCGTACGCGCTTTCCGGCATCGGCCCTTCGTGCAAAGAGGCGAATATGCCCTTGCCCTCGTGTTGCCACAAATGGTGGAAATACTCGCGCCAGGCCAGTTCATTGATGAACTTATGCTCGGGCGGCAAGCCACGACCCTTGGCATCGCGTGCGCGCTCGTCTTCCTGCACCTGCGCCAGCACCCGCGGCAAGGTCAGCACCCCGTGGCTGATGTAGGGCGACAGCCGGGTGACCGTGCCTTCAAGGTGGTTGCGGCTGCGCGCATAGTCGTGCGGACGCACGGCCCGCAGGCGGGTGTACGCGGCTTGCGTGCTGGGCGGCAGGTCGTCACAGGCTGGATCGGGCAGTGGCAAGGGATTCATCAACAAGAGTGTCGCCAAGGCCTGGAAAAGCCGCCCGCCTGCGGCGGCAAGGCCCTTGGGGCACATCGGAGAAGCGGCTCATTGGGGCTTGATGCACTCTTATGCGCCCGCCGGGCAGCCCGCGCGAGCGCAAAAGAAAAGGGCGCCCGATTACCCGGGCGCCCTGGGGAAAAAAGCGGCCGAACCGCTCAAGCCTTGTTCGTTACCGAACCACAGCTATGGCCTCGCGCTTTTCAGCCTTGTAGGTGTAAAGCGTCAGCGCGCCGTTCTTGATATCGCCCTTTTCGTCAAAGGCGATCACACCGGTCACACCCTTATAGCCCTCGGTCTTCGCCAGGGCCGGCAGGTACTTGGCCGGGTCGGTGGAATTGGCTCGCACCATGGCGTCGGCCATAACCATCACCGCATCGTACACATAGGGGGCGTAGATCTGCACATCGGCGTTGTATTTGGCCTTGAACTTGGTGGCGAAGTCGGCCATGGCCGTCTTGGCCTCGCCTTCCACGCCACCGGCCTCGGCGCACACCACCTGGCCATCGGCCATGGAACCGGCGGCCAGCTTCGGCAGCTCGCCGGTGCAAATGCCGTCGCCACCCATGAACTTAGCGTTGATGCCCAGTTGCTTCATTTGGCGCATCATCGGACCGGCCACCGCGTCCATGCCGCCAAAGAACACCACGTCGGGCTTCTTGGCTTTCAGGGCGGTCAAGATGGCGGTGAAATCGGTGGCCTTGTCGTTGGTGAACTGACGGTCCACCACCTTGCCGCCGGCGGCTTCCACCCCTTTGGCGAATTCATCGGCCACGCCCTGGCCATAGGCGGTGCGGTCGTCCACCACGGCGATGCTCTTGCCTTTGACCTCGGTCACCGCGTACTTGCCCAGTGTGCCGCCCAGGTGCACATCGTCAGCAACATTGCGGAAGGCGGTCTTGAAGCCTTGACGGGTGTACTTGGGGTTGGTGGCCGAGGGGCTGATTTGCGGAATGCCGGCGTCGCTGTAAATCTTGGAAGCCGGGATGGTGGTGCCCGAGTTGAGGTGGCCAATCACCCCCGCCACCTTGCTGTCCACCAGCTTCTGCGCAGCAGCTGTGCCCTGCTTGGGGTCGGCAGCGTCGTCTTCGGCCAGCAACTCGAACTTCACCTTCTTGCCATCAACAGTCAGACCCTTGGCATTGAGATCGTCAATGGCCATGCGCGCGCCGTTCTCGTTGTCCTTACCCAAGTGGGCTATGGCACCACTGGTTGGGGCCACATGGCCGATCTTCACCACAGCCTCGGCCGATGCGGCCGGGGCGGCGGCTTCTTTCTTGCCGCAGGCTGCCAGCGCGGCGACAGCCACGGTGGCCAGCACCAGGTTCCACTTCTTGTTCATACGACTAAAACTCCTTCAGAGGGTTGGGAAAGAAAAACTAACAATGTATATCAACACTCGCCCAGGTAGGCGGCCCGCACGCGCGGGTCGTGCAGCAATTCGCCAGCCGGGCCACTCATCGTCATCTCGCCAGAGTCCATCACATAGGCCCGATCGGCCACCGCGAGCGCACGGCTGGCATTTTGCTCCACCAGCAGCACCGTCGTGCCCTGTCGGTGAATGGTCTGCACCACCTCGAAGATTTTGTCGACCATGATTGGTGACAGGCCCATGGACGGTTCATCCAATAACAACAGCCGCGGGCGGGCCATCAGCGCACGGCCCATGGCCAGCATCTGTTGCTCGCCACCGGACAAGGTGCCGGCCAACTGCGCCTGCCGCTCCTTCAAGCGTGGGAACAGGGCGTACACCTGCTCCAGGTCCTCTTCAACCTGTGGCTCAGGGCGCAGGTAGGCGCCCATCTGCAGGTTCTCCAGAATGCTCATGCGGGTAAAGGTGCCGCGGCCCTCGGGCACCATTACCAAGCCCCGGGCCACGAGGCCCCATGAGCCCAGGCCCGCAATGGCCTGCCCAGCGTATTCGATGCGGCCGCCCTGGGGCTGCAGCATGGCAGTCAGAGCCTTGAGCGTGGTGGTTTTGCCCGCGCCGTTGGCGCCGATCAGGCTGACCAGCTCACCCTCGCGCACCTCTAGGCTGATCCCTTTAACAGCCTGGATGCCACCATAGGCCACCCAAAGGCCCTGCACCTGCAGCATCAGCGGACGGGCAACCTCAGGCATGGTGCGCGGCTCCCAAGTACGCCTCGATCACCAACGGGTCGCGTTGCACCGCGGCCGGCGTGCCCTGGGCGATCACCTTGCCGTAATCGAGCACCGTCACCACATCGCACAGGCCCATCACCAGCTTCACGTCGTGCTCAATCAGCAGCACCGTGCAGCCGTCAGCCCGAATGCGCCCAATCAGCTGGCGCAGCACTCCCTTCTCGGTGGCGTTCATGCCGGCAGCCGGCTCGTCCAGGGCCAGCAGCTGCGGATCGGTGGCCAGGGCGCGGGCGATCTCCAAGCGGCGCTGGTCGCCGTAGGACAAGGTGCGGGCCCGGTATTCGGCATAGCGTTCAATGCCCACATAAGCCAGCAATTCCTGTGCGCGGGCCCTGATCTGCGCTTCTTCGCACTTGAAGCCGGGTGTGCGCAACACCGCACCCCACAGACCTGATCCGGTTCGCACATGTCGGCCCACCATCACGTTTTCCAAAGCGGTCATGTCGGGGAACAGGCGTATGTTCTGGAAGGTGCGGGCAATGCCTGCCCTTGCCACCTCGTGCACCGCACTGGGCTTGTATGGCACGCCGGCCAACTCGAACTGCCCTGCATCGGGCAGATACAAGCCGGTGATCACATTGAAGAAGGTGGTTTTGCCCGCCCCGTTGGGGCCGATCAGGCCGGCCACTTGGCCGCGCTCTATGCACAGGTCCACCTCGCTCAAGGCCTGCAGGCCGCCAAAACGCTTGCTCGCGCCGCGAACCTGAAGCACCAACGGAGCGGCTGCGGCCCTCATGCGCGCTGCCCCGGGCCAGAATCAAGGTGCGCCTCTTGAGGATCGGCCGAACGCCCATGTTCCGGCGTGGGCCACAAACCGCGCGGCCGAATCAGCATGATCACGATCATCGCTACAGCGATCAGCAACTGTCGCAAGATGGCCGCATCGATCCGGCCATCCGTCAGGTTCTGAATATCGCCGGCCACATAGCGCAACACCTCGGGCAGCGCCGCGAGCAGCAAAGCGCCCAAGATCACCCCAGGCAGGTGGCCCAGGCCGCCCAGCACCACCATGGCCACGATCATCACCGACTCCATGAGGCTGAAGGATTCAGGCGACACAAAGCCTTGGAAAGACGCAAACATGGCGCCCGCCACGCCGCCGAAGGTGGCGCCCATGCCGAAGGCCAACAGTTTCATATCGCGGGTGTTGATGCCCATGGCACGCGCCGCAATCTCGTCTTCTCGGATGGCCATCCAGGCCCGCCCGATGCGCGAATCCTCGAGGCGGCGACAAAGCACCACGCTGACCAGCACCAAGGCCAGAAAGAGCCAGTAGTACAGGGTCACCGAGGCCACGCGCGCATCGCCCCAGGGCATGGGTACATCCAATGGTCGGCCCAGGCTGAAACCGAAGAAGGTGACGGGGTCGACGCGGTCCAGGCCGCGCGGGCCGTTGGTGATGTTGACCGGGTGCTCCAGGTTGTTCATGAACACGCGGATGATTTCGCCAAAGCCCAAGGTGACGATGGCCAGATAGTCCCCGCGCAACTTGAGCACCGGCATACCCAACAGCACACCGGCCAAAGCGGCCAGCAGGGCTGCAGCCGGAATCACCACCCACAACGGTGAATGAATACCCTGCGGGAAGTGCTGCGCAAACCACGCAAACTGTTCAGCCAGATGCGGCGACGTCAGCAGGGCCACCATGTAGGCCCCAACCGCATAGAAGGCCACGAAGCCCAGGTCCAATAGCCCGGCGTAGCCCACCACAATGTTCAGGCCCAAGGCCAGCAGCACATACAGCAGGGCTGTGGCCATGATGCGTACCCAGCCCGAGCCAATCTGCTGCACCAGCAGGGGCAGCAACAGCAGGGCCGCCGCGGCCAGCATGAAAGCCACCAGATGAGCGCGCTTGGAAGGCAGAACGGTCATGGCGTCAGCCTCAGGCCCGATCCGCCACCCGCTCGCCCAAGAGGCCCGACGGCCTTAGGGTGAGGACCAAGATGAGGGCTGCAAAGGCAAAGATGTCCACATAGTGGCTGCCCAGTACGCCGCCGGTGAGATCGCCCAGATAGCCTGCGCCAATGGCCTCCAGCAGGCCCAGCAGCAGCCCGCCCACCACCGCGCCACCCAAGTTACCAATGCCGCCCAAAACAGCCGCTGTGAAGGCTTTCAGGCCGGGCAAGAAGCCCATCGTGTGCTGCACCGTGCCATAGTTGGCCGCCCACATGACGCCGGCCAGCGCCGCCAAGGCTGCACCGATGATGAAGGTGGTAGAGATCACCACATCGGGCTTGACACCCATCAGCGCGGCCACCCGCGGGTTCTCAGCCGTGGCCCTCATGGCACGGCCCAGCCGCGTGCGGTTGACCAGGAACATCAAGGCCGCCAGTGTGGCGGCGGTGGTGGCCAGGATCAGCACCTGCGTCACTGAAATGACCGCGCCTCCTATGTGCATCGGCTCAACTGGCAAAAGCTGCGGATAGGGTTTGGGGTTGGGCTTCCACACAATCATGGCCAGGGTCTGCAGCAGCAGGCTCATGCCCATGGCGGTAATCAACGGCGCCAAGCGAGGCGCATTGCGAAGCGGGCGGTAGGCCAGCTTCTCAATCCCGAAGTTCAAGGTACAGCACACCAGCACAGCCACCGGCAACGAAACGAGCATCAGCACCCAGCCCGGCAGGCCCGTTCCCCCCAGGGCCGTGACCACGCTCCAGCTGACCAAGGCGCCCACCATCAGCACTTCGCCATGGGCGAAGTTGATCAGGTTGATGATGCCGTAGACCATCGTGTAGCCCAGAGCCACCAGAGCGTACATGCTGCCCAACACGAGGCCGTTGATAATTTGTTGAACGAGGGTATCCATACGCAACGGGGTCGGATTAGACCGCACTCGATTGGGTTTAGCCCACCCCCACCGCCTGAACATGGGCCAGCGCCTGCGCTTGGATGGCGGCGCGCTTGCCCTCGTCCATCCGCTTGAGGTTCTTCACCTGCATCACCATGCGGGGATTCTTGGCCAGGGCCTGTTCATGCCGCAGCAGGAAGTCCCAGTACAGCGTGGTGTAGGGACAGGCACGGTCGCCAGTGGCTTGGGCCGGGTCGTAGCGACAGCCCTTGCAGTGGTTGCCCATGCGCTGCAGGTACTTGCCTGAAGCCACATAGGGTTTGCTGGCCATCACGCCGCCGTCAGCGTATTGGCTCATGCCCAATGAATTGGGAAGCTCCACCCATTCCACCGCATCGACGTACACGCTGAGGTACCAGCCGTGCACCTGCTGGGGGTCCACGCCCAGCAACAAGGTGTACAGGCCGGTGACCATCAGGCGCTGGATGTGATGCGCGTAGCCATGCTGCAGCGTGAGTTCCAGCGCGTCACGCAGGCAAGCCATGTCGGTTTGTGCATTCCAGAAGAAGTCGGGAAGGGCCCGCTTGGCACCCAAGGCATTGCGCTGCAGGTACTGCGGCATGTGCAGCCAGTACACGCCCCGTACATATTCGCGCCAGCCCAGAATCTGCCGAATGAAGCCTTCGGTGGACGCCAGGTCAGCCTTGCCCCTGCGGTGGGCAGCCTCTGCGGCGTGCACCACCTCGTGTGCCGTGAGCAGCTTCAGGTTCAGGGCAGCGGCCAGGTGGGAATGGAACAACCAAACCTCGCCGGTCCACATCGCGTCTTGCCACCGACCGAAGTGGGGCAGGCGCTCGCGGATGAAGCGTGCCAGCGATTGCAGGGCCTGCTCGCGGGTGACCGGCCAGGCAAACGAGTCCAGCGAGCCCGGGTGGGAGGCAAAGCGCTCGGCCACCAGTTGCAGCACGCCGCGCGTGGTCTCATCTGGCTGGAACCGAGCCGGTGCCGGTATGGGCGGAGGACCGTCCTTGCCGAAGGCCTCACGGTTATCGGCATCGAAGTTCCACTGGCCACCCAACGGTTGATCGCCATCCATCAGCACCTGGTGGCGCGCCCGCAGTTCGCGGTACCAGTACTCCAGGCGCAGCTGCTTGCGGCCCTTGGCATGCGCGGCAAACTCCTGCACGGTGCTGAAGAAGTGTCGGTCCTCGCGGATGTCCAGCGGCAGTTTGCATTCGGCGGCCACGGCCTTGATGGCTTCGAGCACGCGCCAGTCGCCCGGTGCCGTCATCACCAGGCCTTGGGGCTTCAAGCGCACAATGCCCGCACGCAGCTCAGCGCCCAAGCTGCCCAAATTGTCGGTGTCGTCCAGTCGCCGATAGTCCACGCGCCAGCCCGCACTGCGCAGGGCCTGCGCATGGTGTCGCATCGCCGCCAAGAACAGCGCAATGCGGGGCTTGGACGACCACACATGCGTCGACTCTTCGGCCACTTCGGCCATCCACACCGTGTCATGCTGCTTATCAGCGCCGTCGAAGCACGAGGCCTGAAGGTCGAGCTGGTCGCCCAGGACCACCAGCAAGTGGCGAAGCCGGCTCATCGCGCCGCAGCCCGCCGGTCGCGCGCGCCCTGAGCCCGGCAAGCGTCACTGCACACCTTCACCTCGTCCCAGTTTTTGGCCCAGGCCTTGCGCCACACCATGGGGCGGCCACACACAGTGCAGGGTTTGCTGGGCAGTTGCGCCTTGTTGCCCCGAAACCCGCTGGCGCGGTCGGTGGCCTTGTGGTCATGTCGGCTCATGCCTGGATGCTGACAGGTTCTGCCGCCAGGGCCGCGCCGCCCGCCGATGGACACACGGGCCGCTTGGTTAATCGAAGAGTTGGCCCTGGGGATCGAACCTTGGATCCGGCTTGGATCCGGGCTGCGCAGACACTTTGCGGCCCCGCTGCCGTCCGCCGCTGCTGGCGGCCGGTCCCTGCGCATTGGCGAGCCGGCCCAAGCCTGTCTGGGGCAGACCGCTCTTGCGCGAGCCGTGACGGTCTTGTATGCGGCTTGCCTCGCGCTGGGCCTCACCCCCTTTGCGCAGGCCAAACATCGCTTCTTTGGCCGCACGGGCTGCTGCGGCCTCGTTCACGATGGGCGGCGGGTAGTGGCGCCCGATCACACAGCCCGATGCGCGCTGCAAGCTTGCGTCCATGGTCCAAGGATGGTGCAGCCAGGGCAGGGGCACCTGGGCCACTTCCGGCACCCATCGCCGAATGAAGTCCCCGTGCGGGTCTTGGTCCAGGGCCTGTTTGGTGGGCGAATAGATGCGCAGGGTGTTGATGCCGGTGGTGCCGCTTTGCATCTGCATCTGGCTCCAGTGGATACCTGGCTCAAAGTCGGTGAACTGCCGGGCCAGATGCAGGCCGGTGGGGCGCCAATGCAGCCACAGGTGGTAGGACGCAAAACTCACCAACATGGCCCGCATGCGGAAGTTCAACCATCCGGTGGCGTTCAGGCTGCGCATGCAAGCGTCCACCATGGGGTAGCCGGTCTGGCCGTCTTGCCAGGCCTGCAGCCGGCTGGCCTGCATAAGGCCCCAAGCTGGTGCACCCGGCACGTCTTCACCCGGGCGCAAGCCGTCACAGGCGCGGGCGAAGTGGGCGAACTCGATCTCGGGCTCAGATTCCAACTTCTGCATGAAGTGGCAATGCCAACGCAGCCGCCCCGAAAACCCGCGCAGGCCCGAGGCCAGTGCCCGGTCTGCCTGCGCCTGGGCTTGTGCAATTGCCGCCTCGGTGCGTTGGTGCACCACGCGCAGGCTCAGCGCGCCGAAAGCGAGGTGGGCGCTGATACGGCTGCAGCCGGATTCAGCGGTCAAAGGGCTGGACAGCGAGCGCCGGTAGGCGCGCCCCCGGCCATGAAGAAATTCGTCCAGGATGCCCAGCCCAGCGGCCTGCCCCGGCGCGGCCATCGGCGCGGCCGTCTCCGAACCCATCCGCAAACCCATGGTTGAAACCATCGGCTCTTCAAGCTTGGGCAAGTCATCCAGGTCAAGCCCGCGCCAGCCCGACCATGCCACTGGCATCGACACCGGCGCCGCATCCATGCGGCCGGCCCAGCGGGAAGCCCATCCCGCGCGGCTGCGCAGCCGGCGCACCACCCCATGCTGAGGCCACTCCTGCCACTGCACACCACGCTCGCGGCACCACGCGCCCACAGCCCGGTCGCGCGCATACGTCCAGCCAGGGCCAGTTTCCTCATGGCTGAGCAAGTGCGCAAAACGGTGGCGTTCAAACAACCCCTGCAGCACGTTCAAGGCCGAGCCGTGGCGCACCAGCAAGGGCAAACCACGTTTGGCCAACTCCTCGCGCAATTCCGCCACGCAGCCCTGGGCAAACGCAAGGTGGCGCGGATGAAACTCCGGGCTGTTGAGCCACTCGGGCTCGACGATCCACAGCGCTGCCGCAACGCCCTCAGCGGCAGCAGCCAAGGGCGCATGGTCCAGGCAGCGCAGGTCGCGCTTGAGCCAAACCAGGCGCAAGGTCACACCACCTGCGCCAACGCCTGAGCCACGCGGCCTACATTGGCCTGCGTCAAGCCGGCCACACACAAACGCCCCGAGCGAATCAGGTACACCGCATGCTCTTCACGCAAGCGGTCCACCTGCTCGGCACTCAAGCCGGTGTAGCTGAACATGCCGCGCTGGCTGAGCAAGAAGCCCAGATCGCAATCGGGCCGAACGGCACTCAGGCGCGCATGCAAGGCCTGGCGCACCCCTAACATGCGCTGCCGCATCTGGGCCAATTCACCTTGCCACATCGCACGCAGATCGGCGTCGCCCAGCACATGCGCCACCAGACGCGCGGCGTGGATGCCCGGGCTGGAATAGATGCGGCGCACCGTGTAGCGCAACTGGCCCATCACCCGATCGGCCTCGGCGGGGCTGGCACAAATCGCCGACAGTGCCCCGCATCGTTCGCCGTAGACGCTCATGCTCTTGGAAAAAGAATTGGCTACGAAAAACGTCATGCCCGAGGCCGCCAGTGCCCTCACCGCATAGGCGTCTTCATCAATGCCCTCGCCAAAGCCCTGGTAGGCCAGGTCCAGATAGGGCAGCAGTTCGCGTTCGCGCAGCACCGGAATCAAGCGGTCCCACTGCGCGGGCTCCAGGTCTACACCCGTGGGGTTGTGGCAGCAGGCGTGCAGCAGCACGATGCTGCGCGGTGGCAGGCCCTTCAGGCAGGCCAGCATGTCCTCAAGGCGCAGGCCGCCGGTGGTGGCGTCGTAATACGGGTAACTGTGGACTGCAAAGCCACTGCCCTCGAACATCGAGCGGTGGTTGTCCCAGGTGGGGTCGCTCACCCAGACCGCACTGTCGGGCAGCCAAGTGCGCAGGAAGTCGGCGCCCACCTTCAAGCCGCCAGAGGAGCCCACCGTTTGGATCGTGGCCACACGGCCCTGGCCGATCGAAGGATGCTGCTCACCCAGCAACAGCTGCGCCACCTTCTCGCGGCAAGCCGCGTCGCCCTCCATGGGCAAATAAGGTTTGGCACCTCCCTCGGCCAAGATGCGCTGCTCGGCCTCCAGCACGCAGCGCAGCACCGGCAAACGGCCCTGCTCGTCGAAGTAGATGCCAATGGACAGATTCACCTTGTGGGGTCGGCTGTCGCGGTTGAAGGCATCCACCAAGGCGAAGATGGGATCGCCTGCATAGGCGGTGATGTGCTCGAACATGGCTCAGCCCAACGCGGCCTCGATGTCTGCGGCCAGCTTGGCCGGGGCCTCCTGCGGTGCATAGCGGCGGATCACCCGTCCGTCACGGCCCACCAAGAACTTTGTGAAGTTCCACTTGAGGCCTTCGGTGCCCAAGAGGCCCGGCGCCTCGTGCTTGAGCCACTGGAACAATGGGTGGGCGCGCGAGCCGTTGACCTCCACCTTGGCCATCATGGGGAAGGTCACCCCGTAGTTAACCTGGCAGAACGACGCAATGTCGGCGTTGTCCTTGGGATCTTGGCCGCCAAATTGGTTACAGGGGAAGCCCATGACCGTCAGGCCGCGCGCGCGATAGCGATCCCACAGGGATTGCAAGCCCGCAAACTGGGGTGTGAAGCCGCAGGAACTGGCGGTGTTGACCACCAGCACCACGCGACCTTGGAAATCGGCTAACCGCACCGGTTGGCCGGAAATGTCGGTGGCCTCAAAGTCGCTCAGTGCCTTGTTCATTCAGCCATCGTAATCGAGTGCAGTAACCCCGCACAGCGCGCGGGCCAGATGCCTAGCAGCACCATGCCCAGGCTGAATGCCAGCCGGCTTAGCGCTGGCGGCGGGCAGCGCCTCAGTCCCAGGCCGCCAGCCAAGCCGAAGCCAGGATGCAGCCTCCGCCCAACAAAAGCGCCAGCCCCAAACTGCCCACGCCCAGGGCCACGGCCGACACCGAGGCAAACAGCACCTCGGTCAACATGATCACCGCGGTGCGGTGCGCCGGCAGGCGGGAAGCACCGTACTGAAGGCTGAGGTTGGCCGCCAAGAAGGCAGCACTCAAGCCCAGAGCCCAGGGCCACCACTGGGCCGCCGCCTCCCACCGTGGGGCGGGTACCGAGCCGGCCTGCAGCAGGACCCAGCCCACCACTGCGGCAATCAAGGCGCCGCCGATGAACATCGCGGCTGCCCGCGCCGCCTCGCTGCGTTGCTGTTCGCGGCGCACCATGATGTTGTTCAACGCGAATGAAAACCCGCCCACGATGGCCAGGGCGTCGGCCAGGCTGAAAGCCGCCCCCAGCGCGCCCATACCGCCTTCAGGCCACAAGACGATAACTGCGCCGGCCAAACCCAGGGCCACCCGCCGCAGCGCGTGCGGCGTGATGGCTTCTTTCAGCAGCACACGAGCCAACAAGACTGCCCACAAGGGCATGAGGTAAAACAGCAGCACCACACGCACCACGTCGCCGATGCTCACCGCCCAGTTGAAGGCCGCATTGGTGGTGCCCGCTGCGGCGATCAGCACCCACAGCGCGCTGGGCCGCAGCAGCTCAAGAACGCTGCGCGGCCGTACCGCCAGCAACAGCAATGAAATCGCCGCGTACACCAAGGTAGTGGCCCACAGCGGATGCAAGCCCTGTTCGTCCAAGTGGCGAAAGGGCCACCAAGACAAACCCCAGACCAGGGCGTTGAGGACTAGGGCTGCGGCTGCGAGGCCTTGCGTCGGCGCCACCAGATCACCCCGCCCACAAGGGCACCGGTGCCCAGCAACACAAAGATACCCACCTGGAACTGGCGCAACACGCTGAACATCCAATCCCGGTTGAGCGCACCAAAGTATCCCAAATACACCCAGATCGGCACGCTGATCGCTGCAGCAAATCCGTCCATGAGCAACCAGGTGCTGAACGGAACCCGACGCGACATGCCCGCGCTGAAGAACACCGGCGTGCGCAGGCCGGGCAGGAAGCGGGCCACAAACATGACCCACTTGCCGTACTTTTGAAACAGCTGCGCCGCCTTTTCAAAGCGCTCGGGTGTGAGCACCTTGCGAAAGCCCGGTAGGGTTTGGATGCGCTGCCCATGAGCCCGACCCAAGGTGAAGATCAGGCCGTCGCCCACCAGCACCCCTGCCATGCCCACCGCAAACATCAGGTGAGGGTCGGCATAACCAAGCCCGGCAATCACGCCGCCGGTCACCAAGGTGACGTCCTCGGGCACGGGTACCCCAAAGCCGCAAATCAGCAGCATCACGAACACGGCGATGTAGCCGTATTCGGTGAAGATGGGCATGAGGAATTCAAAAACTTCCATGCTGGTGCGCAACGGGGACTGGTGAAAAACGCGGGTCGAGCTCTTTGGCCGCCCACGCCATGCGCGCCAGCCCGGGGCGGTTTATAGCACCCGCTCTGTGCCGCAGCCCCGAACGCAGGGGGCAAGACCCGACAGAGCGTAGGACTGTGGGCCAGCTCAATGTGGGCTCCCCGTTGTGACCACAGTGCCGGCCGCGGTGCTGGCCACAGTGCTGGCCACAGTCGGTAGGATCGCGCCATGCCCCGCCCGATTCAAGCCCTGGTCCACAGCGCCGCTTTGGCCCACAACCTGGCTTTGGCAGCCCAGCATGCCCCCGATTCGCGTGTGTGGGCAGTGGTCAAGGCCAATGCCTATGGGCACGGCTTGGAGCGCTGCTTTGCCGGGCTGCAGCGCGCCGACGGCTTTGCGCTTTTGGACTTGGAGGAAGCGCAACGCCTGCGGGCTCTGGATTGGCGCGGGCCCATCTTGCTGCTCGAGGGCTGCTTCGAGCCCCGTGACCTGGAGCTGTGCTCACGCCTGAACCTGTGGCATGTGGTGCACACCGCCGAGCAGATCGATTGGATGGCTGCACACAAGACGCAAATGCCCCACAGAGTGTTCCTAAAGATGAACAGCGGCATGAACCGGCTGGGCTTTTCTGAAGCCCGCCTGCGCAGCGCCTGGGCCCGTTTGAACGCCCTGCCTCAAGTCAAGGAAATCTCCCTGATGACGCACTTCTCGGATGCCGACGGCCCACGCGGCATTGCGCACCAGGTACAGGCCTTTGCCCGCGCCACCGAAGACCTGCCGGGCGAGCGCAGCTTGGCCAATAGCGCGGCCGTCCTGCGGCACACAGCCCTTGCCGGCATCGCAGCCGACTGGGTGCGGGCGGGCATCATGCTCTACGGCAGTGCACCCGACGCACCTGCCGGGTCGGTGCATACATGGGGACTGCAGCCCACCATGACCCTGTGCAGTCGGCTGATCAGCGTGCAGCAACTTCAACCCGGTGACACCGTGGGCTACGGCAGCACCTACACCGCAAGCCAAGCCCAGCGCATCGGCATCGTGGCCTGCGGTTATGCCGACGGCTACCCGCGCCATGCGCCCAGCGGAACGCCGGTATTGGTCGACGGTGTGCGCTGCGCGTTGGTCGGTCGGGTGAGCATGGACATGGTTGCAGTGGACCTTTCGCCGGTCCCACAAGCAGGGCCGGGCAGCGAAGCCACGCTGTGGGGCCACGGGCCCCATGGAACGGCGCTGCCTATAGACGATGTGGCCCAAGCTGCGGGCACCGTCGGCTATGAATTGATGTGCGCCCTTTCGACCCGGGTGCCGGTGGCGGTGGCCGACTGAGTCGCGTGTGTCGGCCGCTGACGGCCGCACAGTGCCCAAAATCGCCATTACGCCGCATTGAGACCACCCCGTTCCACCCAGCCCTCATGCCCTCGATCGCCTTCCACCTCAACCCGCAAGAACTGGAATTCAGTGCCATCCGTGCTCAAGGTGCCGGTGGTCAGAATGTCAATAAAGTGAGCAATGCGGTGATGCTGCGCTTTGACGTTCGAGCCTCATCCCTGCCCGACTTGTTGAAGGCCCGCGTGATGTCCCTGGGCGACCAGCGAATTTCGCGCGATGGCGTGGTCGTCATCAAGGCTCAGGAACACCGCAGCCTGCCGTTGAATCGCAACGCTGCCGTGCGGCGCCTGCTAGAACTGCTAGACCAGGCGGCCCACGTTCCGACCACCCGGCGCGCCACACGGCCCACGCGCGGTTCGGTCCAACGCCGCTTGCAGACCAAGGCCCGAGACGCACGGGTCAAGGCGCTGCGGCGCAACACCCCGCTGTAGACGCCCCTGCAGGTTCATCCCCTGAGCCTGGGGCATGCCATCATCGGCCGATGGCCAAAGATAAATCGCACTACACCTGCAGCGACTGCGGTGGCACCACTCCGAAGTGGCTGGGTCAATGCCCTCACTGCCAAGCCTGGAACACCCTCATCGAAACCGCCGCGCCCAGCGCCTCAGCGGGCAAAAACCGCTTCGAGGCCCTGGCCCGCAGCGCCCCAGTGGCGCGCCTGGCCGATATTGAGGCGCAGGACATTGAGCGCACCCCCACGGGCCTTGAAGAACTCGACCGGGTATTGGGTGGCGGCATCGTGCCCGGCGGGGTGGTGCTTATCGGCGGTGACCCTGGCATTGGCAAGAGCACCTTGCTGCTGCAGGCTGCCGAGTCGCTGAGCACCCAGCTCAATGTGCTGTATGTAACGGGTGAGGAAAGCGGGGCCCAAGTGGCCATGCGCGCGCGGCGGCTGGGGCTCAGTGGCGCACAGGTGCAGGTACTGGCGGAAATCCAGCTCGAGCGGATTTTGGCCGCCATCGCCCAGCACGAGCCGGCTTTCGTGATCATCGACTCCATCCAAACCCTGTACTCCGAGCAGCTCACCAGCGCCCCCGGCTCGGTGGCGCAGGTGCGCGAATGCGCCGCCCACCTCACCCGCACCGCCAAGGCCACCGGCTGCGCCATGGTGCTGGTGGGCCATGTCACCAAAGAAGGGGCACTGGCCGGGCCTCGGGTGCTGGAACACATCGTCGACACAGTGCTGTACTTTGAAGGCGACACGCACTCCAGCTTCCGCCTGGTGCGCGCCATCAAGAACCGCTTCGGCGCGGTCAACGAGATCGGCGTATTCGCCATGACGGAAAGGGGCCTCAAGGGGGTAACCAACCCCAGCGCCATCTTCCTGTCGACCCATGAAGCCCCGGTTCCGGGTTCTTGTGTGTTGGTCACCCTGGAGGGCACGCGCCCAATGCTGGTGGAGATACAAGCCCTGGTCGACAGCGCAGGCCCCTCGCCGCGGCGTTTGTCGGTAGGTTTGGAACGCGACCGCTTGGCGATGTTGCTGGCGGTGCTGCACCGCCATGCGGGCGTGGCCTGCATAGACCAGGACGTCTTCGTCAACGCCGTGGGGGGCGTGCGCATCAGCGAACCGGCGGCCGACCTTTCGGTACTGCTGGCCATCCAAAGCAGCCTGCGGGCCAAGGCACTGCCCCGAGGCTTCCTGGCCTTCGGCGAAGTGGGCCTTGCCGGCGAAGTACGCCCGGCGCCCCGCGGGCAAGAACGCCTCAAGGAAGCGGCCAAGCTGGGCTTTTCCACCGCCATCGTGCCCAAGGCCAACCTGCCCAAGAAGCCCATCGAGGGGCTGGCAGTCCACGGGGTGGAGCGCATTGAAGAGGCCATGGGCCTGCTCAGGGGCTTCTGAACGGGCCTAGTGCCGATGCCACAGGACCTGCGCCACGCCGTAGCGCAGGCGACACCATTCGGTGCGCAATCGGTAGGCGTAGGCGGGCAGACGCCGGTACCAGGCAAATTTGCGCGCCGGCCCGGGGTTGCCGATCGTCGACTCCACCTGGTCATCGTGCACGCACACCTCGGGGAACACCCGCCGGACCTTCAGGCCATACACCCAACCGCGGTCGTAGGCATGGTCGTAGGGCAGCTGCATGGGCAGCAACTGCTGCACATAGCGCTGCGCCGCCAGCCGATTGATGACATAGGCCGATGAGCCGGTGCAACGGCTGAACATCACGCCCAAGTGGTGCCCCTGCCCCACATCAAGCACGCCAAAGGGCGTGCCACTGTGGATGGCCGAAAGCTTGACCATGTCCCAACGAGCAGAGGCCGCCACCAAGCGCTGCAGCACTTCGGGCAGCGCAGCGGCGGGCTTCACATCGTCTTCCAAGATCAGGGCCTGGTCGTAGGGGCTGGCCAAAAACGTCTGCATGAGCCGCACATGGGAGAGGTAACAGCCGAGCTCACCCAGGGACGGGGTCATCCCATGCCCACGCTCAAAACCCGCGTGGTCCAGAAGCACGGCCTGTTCGGCTGGGGGCACCCCTTTGCCTTCAACCGCGGCAAAGCGGGTCCAGGCCAGGCCTAACGCATTCAGCTGCGCCCCGATGCGCGCCAGCCGCTGCGGCGCGCGGTCAAGGTTGATCACCCAGGTGTGCAGGCTGCCCATACCGGCATTGTGAAGCCCCAGCGCCGCCCGCTCGCTAACATCCGGGGTATGACCCAAGCGCGCTTCCTGCTCAGCAGCTCGGCCCTCATAGGCTGGGGACTGGCCGTGGCGGCCATCGCCATCGGCTACACCCAGTACGGCTGGGCTGGCGTGTTCCTGGCCTTCACCATGATCGTGTTCTGGCTCCTGCTGCAGTTCAGCCGTGCGCTGCGGGTGATGCGAGCCGCCGCCACCAACCCGGTGGCCTCGGTGGACAGCGCCCTGATGGCGCACACCCGCATCGAGCGGGGCATGAAGATGTTGGCGGTGTTGCGCCAAACCAAGAGCCTGGGCAAACGGCTGCCCCACCCCAGCCCCGGTGTGCAGGAAAGCTGGGAGTGGCACGACCAAGGCGGCGATGCGCTGGTGGTTGATTTTGTGCGCGGGCGTTGCGTGGGGGCTAGTTTGGTCAGGGCACCCACGTCCGGCGTGCAAGCGCCAGACGCCCCCCCATCCCCCGCGCTGCCACCAGCCTGAGGCCTGGCGCGCAGGCCGCGCGGCCCGCCTGGTCGGGGTCCCCCCCGGGTTTTAGAATTCAGTGTTCCCCTAAAAGCACACTAGGACCACCAAATGGGCATGGACGACCGCGACGGCAAGATCTGGATGGACGGCCGGTTGATCGACTGGCGAGACGCCAAGATCCACGTGCTGACCCACACCCTGCACTATGGCTGCGGCGCCTTTGAAGGAGTACGGGCCTACAACACTGTGGACGGCACCGCCATCTTTCGCCTGCACGAACACACCGAGCGCCTGTTCAACAGCGCCAAAATCCTGCGCATGAAGATCCCTTTCACCCTTGAGGAGGTGCAAGAGGCGCAAAAGCAGGTGGTGCGGGAAAACAAACTGCAGTCTTGCTACCTGCGGCCCCTGACCTGGATCGGCAGCGAGAGGCTCGGCGTCTCACCCAAGGGAAACAAGATCCACCTGATGGTAGCGGCTTGGGCCTGGGGTGCCTACTTGGGCGAAGAAGGCTTAAAGCGCGGCATCCGCGTCAAAACCAGCAGCTACACCCGCCACCATGTGAACATCACCATGACGCAGGCCAAGGCGGTGAGCAACTACACCAACTCCATTCTGGCCAATATGGAGGCCACGGACGAGGGCTACGACGAAGCCCTGCTGCTCGATTCAGCCGGCTTCGTCAGCGAAGGCGCGGGCGAGAACCTGTTTGTGATCAAGGGCGGCGTGATCCATACGCCCGACCTGTCCGCCGGCGCACTCAACGGCATCACCCGCAACACCATCTTTCACATCGCCAAGGACCTGGGCCTGGAGATCGTGCAAAAACGCATCACCCGCGACGAGGTCTACATCTGCGACGAGGCCTTCTTCACAGGCACCGCCGCTGAAGTGACGCCGATCCGCGAACTCGACCGCATCGAAATCGGTGCCGGCAGCCGAGGCCCGATCACTGAGAAGATTCAGTCGGCCTTCTTCGACATCGTCAACGGGCGCAACCCGAAGTACGCCCACTGGCTGAGCAAAGTATGAGCGATGTCTGAACTAAAGCCCGCCGTTGAAGTTACCGCTGCCGAACTGCAAGGCCCGGGGGTGGTGTTCTGCCCCAACCCGCGCATGCCGCTGTGGAGCGGCCACCCCAGGGTGTTCATCGACCTGAGCCATGAGGGGCACGGCAAGTGCCCCTATTGCGGTACCGAGTACCGGCTCAAGCCGGGCGAAAAGCTTGCCCACGGCCACTGAGCTTGCGGCTAGGCCCAGCCCGCCCCGCCGCCCCAGCCCCAAAAAAGCTGCCTGAACGCCCCGCATGGATTCAACGCGACCCCGTGAATTTGTCCTCACGCTCTCGTGCCACGACACCACCGGTATCGTGCATGGCGTCTCGGGCCTGCTCTACCAAGCCGGCTGCAACATCGTCGACTCCCAGCAGTTTGGCGATGTCCACGGCGAAGATGCCACCGGCCTGTTCTTCATGCGGGTGCACTTCGAAGCCCCAGCCGAACTCGCCGATGTGGCTGCGCTGCACCGGCTCTTTGACCCGGTCCGGCACCGCTTTCAGATGGAAGCCGCACTTCACGCAGTGAGTGAGCGCTCACGCTTACTTTTACTCGTGAGCAAGCACGGCCATTGCCTCAACGATTTGCTGTTTCGCTGGAAGAGCGGGCAGTTGGCCGTGGATATTTCCGCCATCGTGTCCAATCACCCCGATTTCGCCGACCTGGCCGCCAGCTACGGCATCCCCTTCCACCACCTGGGCCTGCCCAAGGGCAGCAGCGCGGCGGCCAAGCGGGAACAAGAGCAGCGCATCGAGGCCCTGATCGATCAAGAGCGTGTCGACCTGGTGGTGCTGGCGCGCTATATGCAAATCCTCTCGCCCGAGTTTTGCCAGGTCCTGCGCGGCCGCGCCATCAACATCCACCACAGCTTTCTGCCCAGCTTCAAGGGCGCCAAGCCTTACTATCAGGCACACGCTCGTGGGGTCAAGCTCATTGGCGCCACCGCACACTATGTGACCGCCGACCTGGACGAAGGCCCCATCATCGAACAAGACGTGGAGCGGGTGGACCACTCCTTGTCAGCCGAAGACCTCACCGCCGTGGGGCGCGACGTGGAGTGTGTGGTGCTGGCCCGCGCGGTGCGCTGGCATGTGCAGCGCCGCGTACTGATGAACGGACACAAGACCATCGTGTTCCGCTGAGCCCACCGGCCCCGCAAATGACCACCAACAAGCCCAAGACCGCAGCCCTGATGGCCACGCCACAGGATATCGAAGCGCAGTTCTACGAAGCGCTGCAGCGCGGCGACATTGAAGCCCTAATGGCGGTGTGGAGCGACGACGAAGACATCGTGTGCGTCCACCCGGGTGGGCCTCGCATCGTGGGTGCTGCGGCCATCCGGGCCACCTTCGATTCCATCTTCGCCAACGGGCCGATCAGCGTTCACGCTGAAAAGCTGCGCACCGTTAACACCGGTCACTGTGCGGTGCACAATCTGATGGAGCGGGTGGATATCTCCACCGACGAAGGGCCCAACACCGCTTGGGTGATCGCCACCAACGTCTACATCAAAACCGACCAGGGCTGGCGCCTGGTAGCCCACCATGCCAGCCCCGGCTCACCGCGCGAGTTGCAGGAAGTGACCGAGGCACCGTCCGTACTGCATTGATCTGCATGTGGGAGTACCGTGCACCGGCCTGGTTGCCCGGCGGCCATGCCCAGACCATCTGGCCGCCCCTGTTTTCGCGCACTGCCGCGGACGGCCAGGCGCAACCCGCCTACCGGCGCGAACGTTGGACCACGCCGGACGGGGACTTCGTGGATGTGGACTTCCTGCACATCCCTGAGGCACCGGCCCAGCGGCCACTATTGGTACTGTTTCATGGACTAGAAGGCTCCTCCAGCAGCAGCTATGCCCGCGCCTTTGCCGATGTGGCGCACCGTCGTGGCTGGGGCTATGCAGTGCCGCATTTCCGAGGGTGCTCCGGCGAGCTGAACTTGGCGCCACGCGCCTATCACTCGGGTGACTACGAAGAGATCGGGTGGATGCTGCAACGCCTGCGTGCCGGCGCGGGCGCACCGGTGCTGGCGGTGGGCATTTCCCTGGGCGGCAATGCCCTGATGCGGTGGGCGGCCGAGGCCGGTACCGCCGCTGCCCCCGTGGCCGCCGCGGTGGCCAGTGTGTGCTCGCCGCTGGACCTCATGGCCTCTGGCGACGCAATTGGCCAAGGCTTCAACCGACAGATCTACACCCGCTTATTCCTGCGCACCATGAAGCCGCGCGCCCTGGCCAAGTGGGCGCAACACCCAGGCCTGTTCGACCGCGACCGACTGTTGGCCGCGCGCGACCTGCGGAAGTTCGATGAGGTGTTCACCGGGCCACTGCACGGCTTCGCCGGCACCAACGACTACTGGACCCGAGCTTCGGCCAAGCCTCATCTGCACCGCATCCGCATCCCAGCCTTGGCGCTCAATGCACGCAACGACCCCTTCATCCCGACCTGGTCCCTGCCCGAACGCGCAGCCGTGGGTTCCTTTGTGGAACTGTGGCAACCCGCGCATGGCGGACACGTGGGCTTTCCCGCCGGCGCACCGCCGGGGCATGTGCAGGCGATGCCCCAGGCAGTGGCCGGATGGCTGGGGACGGCCGCAGGGGGCCAGCACCGCACAAAGCCGTAGCGCGCGGGCGGGCGTCATGCCCTTGGCGCGCCCACCGATACTTCGCCCATGGACGAAATCGTAAAAGCCGCCTTGAAGAAGTGGCCCAACGTGCCCGCCTGCTACGACTGGCTGGCCTTGGACGCGCGGGGGCAGTGGTTCATGCGCGACGAACGGGTACAGGCGGCAGGGCCTTTCCCGCAGGTCAAGGGCAGCCGCATCGAGCACGAGAAGTTGCGCGAATTCATTCACCGCAACTACGGCTGCGATGAGCACGGTGCCTGGTATTTCCAGAACGGCCCTCAGCGGGTGTATGTCACCTTGGAAGCTACGCCGTGGATTTGGCGGGTGATGGACACGCCCGGGAACGAGGTGTTCAGCCACACCGGGCTGCCTGCAAAGGTGCACCAAGTTTGGGTGGATGAGGCAGGCCGCGTGTACCTCAGCACCGACCTCGGGCCGGGGCTGGTACACAGCCTGGATGTGGCGGCAGCGGCCGATGCCCTGGAGTCCAGCGCCTGGGGCATTTACGAACCGCAGACGATGAAGGCGCTGGAGGCCGAGTCACGCTGGGGCTTCGTCGCCCATCCCAAGCCCCAGCGCTGAATGGTGCGGGGAATTTACTCCCCACTCGGATGGTTAATTGGCCGCTTCCGGTGCCTTGGGCTCGGGGAACTTGGCCCCGCTTTGGTTGCTCAGGTACACCACCGCGCGGCCGATCTCGAAATCGCTGTATTCGCCACCGCCCTGAGCGCCCATGACGCCCTTACCCTTGAGGGCCGAGGTCAGCAGGTGGTCGTAGCCTTCTTTGATGCGCTTGCTCCAGGCGCCGGCATCGCCCAGCTTGGGCGCGCCTGCGGCGCCAGCGGTGTGGCAGGCCGCGCACTGGGCCAGGTACACCTGCTCGCCGGTCTTCAGCATGGCGGGGTTGCCGGCGTCACGCACCTCCACCGTGCCCACCGGCGCAATGCGCGCTGCCACGGCCTTGGGGTCCAACACAGCGGTGCCGGCGCCTTCCTTGGGCTGGGTGGTCACATAGTTGACCAACAGGATGATGGCCACGATGGGGATGACAAAAGATGCCACCACCGCCGCCACCAACTGCTTGGGCGTCTTGACCGGGCCTTCGTGCGGCACATCGCGGCCGGCGGCGTGATCATGGTGGTCGTTGTTGCTCATCGCGGTCCTCTACTTCAGATGGCGGGGGCAGGTTGCTGGGCAATTGGCCTGCACTCAAGTACAAACCCACTGAGTATAAAAGCTAGGTGGCTTGCGCCGGCCTTGCGGGCTAGCAAGCGCGGGACTAGGGGGGTGCGGCTGCTAGAATCCAGCAAGGTCACGCAGCGGCTGTAGCTCAGTGGATAGAGTATTGGCCTCCGAAGCCAAGGGTCGTGGGTTCGATCCCCGCCAGCCGCGCCAAGAATCAATGAGTTGCGGCTCACGAGGCATCCGACTCGGTGGTCTTGACCACCCGTTGGCGGTCACAAGGTGGTCGAGCAGAACTTCTTGACCCCCACCGTACACCCACCCCCCGTGACTGAAATGGGTCCCCCCGACTCAGTTGGTCACTGATCTGCTCGCTCGGGAAGTGGTTTTGGAATTTGCGATGCTCGGCTCATCCACCCAACGGGTAGTCAAACCCCGTCCTGCTTAAGCCGACGAGATCCACCTGCGTGATGTTGGCTTGAGTGAGCGCGAGGTTCGCAAGGAAGGTGCCCTGCACCTCTGAGTCGAGGCTCTTCACCGCAGCGTCCAGTTCCGCAGCCGTCGGTGCCTTTCCGTTGACTCTGTTGAGAAGATAGGTGGCAATGTCGGTGCTGCTGTTTGTTGCGGTCAGGGTGCCGGCCCAGATCGGCAGCCGCATCAGCGCGCCTGCCAGTTGTTGGATGGTGTACCCCTGGTCGAACAGATCAATAACCGAGCCCATCAGGGGACGCTTTGACAGCATCAAGTCTTTCCCCAGGACGGCCCCAATCAATAGAACGGCGCTCCCAGCGCTATCGCTGGCTCCTAAATCTAGAGCAGTCCACGAGTCTGAAAACTTTAGTCTCTCAACGCCAGACACTTGATCCCGGCCATCTGTACCAGTCGTATTGGTGACAGTCCAGGTCTGGCCCGTTACCGAGAGGGTATACGCACTTCGCGCGAAGTTCAGTACTGCGGAGTCAAGACCGTTCCCGCCAACAAGTGAGTCATCCCCTTGGCCGCCGATTAAAGTGTCAGCACCTGCACCACCGTCGATGGTGTCTGCGCCGCCATTACCGCGGAGCAAGTTGTTGCCTGAATTACCGGTCAATGTGTCGGCGGCCATCCCGCCGATGGCGTTTTCAATCACCGTTCCAGTTCCCCATGCAAGAGTGCCGCCCGCCGTGCCCACCCTGGATACCTCAGATTCTCTGAGGTCAAGTTGTACGGCGTAACTTAGAGCGGCAGCGTTGATGGTGTCCAGGCCGTTCGCGTCGGTCAAGGTCTTGTTGCCTTTGTACTCATCCGTCAACACATACTGGTCGTTTGCCGAGAGGGCTGCACCCCAGGCGCGAACGGTGAGCGCATTGAAGGTGGCCTCCACACCGCTGACCAAGTCGGTCAACTTGAGTGTCCAAGTACCGGCGCTGCTTTCTCCCAAGAAGGCGGTAGACCCGATGGTGAAGGTGTATGGCCAGGCGTTTTCCTCGCCTGTTGTAACGATCTCCCCGTCCTTCAGAGGGCGCGCTAGCGGCCGGTTGAACAAGGTGATGGTGGTACCGCTAGGTGAGGTAACCTCCGCCCTAAGTTGAGACGGCGAAGCAGCGGTCAGGGTCAAGTCGAACTCCACCCGGTCGATTCGAACAGCATCATCAACTTGCGCCGTGAGGCTAAGGCTGCGTGTGGAGTCATCCGGAATGGCTTGAACCACCGCCGTTCTTGGGCCACTCTCTGCCTTGATCCAATTGGCCATGGTGGCTGCTGCAGGCACCCACGACTGCGCCAACATCACGGCCGCACTGATATCAATCAACCCATAGCCGTAGTCGCGGGAGAAGTGCATGCCGCCGAGGTTCCAGTGCGTGGCTCCGTTGGTCACCCAACTCGCGCTCGAAGGGTCGTTTTGACGGGCGGTCATCGCCAGGATCGCCGAAACATCGCGGAAGCCCAACTGGGGATTTGCTTGCAGCATCAGGGCCGCAGCAGCACCCACCATCGGGCCTGAATAGGAGGTGCCTGTGTTCTGATAGGCGTAATCACCTCCGGCACCACTGGTCTTGTTGTAACCGGCTGCACCCTGCATATCGGCGGACACGATGCCAAACCCTGTGTTCTGGTCTTGTGGTTCGGACGACACACCTCCAAAGGCTGTTACCAACAGACAGGCGCCTGGAGTCGAGTAGGCGGTGACCTTGCCGGTTTCGTCGACTGCACCAACGGCGATGGTGACCTTGTTGCTCGTGAAGTTGTCTAGGGCAGCGTCCGCGCCAACGCGCCGTTCATTGCCAGATGATTGCTCAATCACCATACCCAGCCCTGCCCGACCCTCGGTCGCGGCTTTGAGAAGTTGTACGGCCAAGGCTCGATCAGAATCATCGCCAGACGCCCCAAAGTTTGTGGCGAAGGCTGTGTCTGTGCCCCAGGAATTCACAGAAACATCAGCGCCCGCGGCCAGGTTGGCCGCGAACAAACGGGCCAGGCCGTTTGGGGGCGCGTTGTCAAGGATGTTCACGGCGATTCCGGGTATCAGCGTTGCTTTGTATGCGATGCCGATACCCCCGATGCCATTGGCCGCCATGCCGACGATGCCGCCCACGACGGTTCCATGCTCATGGGCATCGGCCCTGGTGGTCACGAAGCCCTTGCCCGTTAGGTCGCGGTTGGTGTCGTAGACCTTGGAGGCATCAATGTTTGCCACCAGATCAGGATGGGTGAGGTCAAAGCCATCGTCGTTGATGGCCACCCGAACACCCTGACCGTTGAAGCCCTGGCTCCACGCGGCCATCAGTTTCAGGTCTAAGCGGGCTGCGCCGCCGCGCTGGCCGGTGTTGTTCAGGTACCACTGAGCAGTCCAGAGCGGATCATTCGGGGTGAAGGTCGACATGGGGATACTCCTGGGTCAGTGGCAAACAATCCGCAACTATTGTGGCCTGCTTTGCGACTTGCGAAATGCAACCAAAGACCGCCTCCGGTGATCAGGAGGTGGTCAGGACACGGGTCATTTCCTCACGGCATCCGTAACCCGTTGATCCTCAACCCAGATTGCCTGAGCCCACGGAACGCCGATTGGCCTTCGAAGCCAAGGGTCATGGGTTCGATCCGCGCCAACCGCGCCAGTCCCTGCCTGCCTCTCCCCCGATGAGTACCCCCCGATCTTCCGGCGCTCGCCCGAAGCGGTAGGTGCGGGGTGCACAGGCATCCCGCGGTTGTGTCCGAAACGGCCATTGCAGCGGCGGGAAGTCTGATATCTTTGCACCATCCACCGCTCAGGGCGCGACCACGCCAACGATTCCCGATGGACACGATTCCACCCTTCCACCTGGCCTTTCCGGTGCACGACCTTGCCGAAGCCCGGCGCTTCTACGGTGGCCTCTTGGGCTGCACAGAGGGCCGCAGTTCCCCCGAGTGGATTGACTTCAACTTTTACGGCCATCAGATCGTGGCCCACCTGTCGCCGCAGTCTTGCGGGGATGCCGCGCGCAACGCAGTGGATGGGCATGGTGTGCCGGTACGCCACTTCGGTGCGGTGCTGCCGATGGCCGACTGGCAGGCCTTGGCTGAGCGGCTGCGTGCGGCTGGCACGCGCTTCGTGATCGAGCCCTATACCCGCTTCAAGGGTGAGTTGGGCGAGCAGGCCACGATGTTCTTCTTGGATCCTTCGGGTAACGCTATTGAGTTCAAGGCCTTTGCCGACATTCAGCAGTTGTTTGCTCGGGCGCCCTGATGCCCGCCCCACCATTGAACATCCAATTGCGCTACGACCTGGGCGCTGACGGTGCGCGGCAGTCATATCGACATTTCTGGGGCAGCATCCGGCAGTGGGAAGCCATGTTGGGGCAGCAGCTCATTCTGTAGCACAAGGGGCGCCGCGCCACCCTGACCGACTACTCGCAGCGCTTGATTTGGGCTGAGCGCCAGGCCCAAGTGCGCATGACGCCGCACCTGCAAGCCCTGCGCGCCGACTTGGGGCAGGTGCTGCGCGAAGCGGCTGACAGTCGCCTGCAATTCTTAAAATGGCCGCCAGCCATGACCTGGGTATGGGGCGTTTGCAAGAGTTGGCCACCGACCTTGGCCCGCTGCACATGAAGCTGCGCTTTACCGGCAGCGAACAGGCGCTGCGCGACCTCAACGAAGGGGTGTGCGAACTCGCTGGCTTTCACGTTCCCCGCTTGAGCCTGCCAGGCTGCGCGGCGCAGCGGCCAGGTGAGGTGCTCTCGCTGGTTTAGGCCCTTCCATGGTGGAAGTTCAAGCGCCAGCGCGAACGCGTGGCGTAACGAAGAACAACGCCACCGCTACACCGACGAACAGGCCGGCCCAAACCGCTGACACCGTGTGCGCATCCAGCATCACCCGCGACCACATGGTGGCTGCGGTGATGGGCAAGAGCAGGCATGCCCAGCGCCAACCATAACGCCGGCACACAAACCAAGCGGCCGCTGAGGCCAAAGAACTGTGCCCCGAGGGCACATTGTGTTGGCTGTGCAGGTTCTGTGGCCGCTGGCCCAGCCGGGTACCGCTGATCTCTTGATCGTTGAGCAGCCGCTTGGGGATGTGGGTGGCCGCAGCACCCACCACCGCGACCACTGCGAGCTGGGCCAGGCCCACCAGGTCGCGACTAAACAGCGGCAGGGCGATGGCCACTGCGGTGTTGACATGGCGCACCGCGTCTTCCACCAGCAAGACACTGGCCTTGTCGTGGCCGCCCCTGGTTTCGGGGTAGTCCAGCGCATGGTTGGTGGGATACAACGCACAGGCCAAGGCCAGGGCTGCGGCCAGCCAGGCTGCGGCACGCCACCTCCAAGACAAGTGGCGATGCGCGCCCAAAGATGCCCAAACGGCCGCCCGAAAACGCGTCAATCGGCTAACGCGGCTCATGTTGCAACACGTCCCGGTCGGCTTGGTAGGCACCGCTGCGCAGGCCTAAGGCCCCCATCACCGTGTGAAAGACCTCATCGTGGCTGTAGCGGCCCGAGCGCCGATGCGGCTGCTGTGGGTCGGCGCTCTGCTCGGGTGACCCGGCCTGAGCCTGCGCCTGCGGCTGCAAACGCCGCCCGATCTGGGAGCGCCAAATGAGAAAGGGGATATCCATCTGCACATCAGGGGCGAACGCTGATGGCGCGCCGTGCAGATACAGGCCGCCCTCTCCCAGAGACTGGCCGTGGTCAGACACATACACCAGGGTGCTGTCCCAGCCGCTTAGTCGGCCCAACCGCGTCGTGATTTCGGCCAGCAGCGTGTCGGTGTGCACGATTGAGTTGTCATAGGCGTTGACCAGCGTGCCGCTCGGGCAGTTGCCCAAGTTGACCGACTTGCACACCGGAGTGAAGGCTTCCATGCCTGCAGGGACCTTCTCATGGTAGGCGGGGCCGTGGCTGCCCGCCTGGTGCAGCACGATCAACACGCGCGCGCTGCTCGAGGCTGCGATGCGCTGCTCCAGGCCCAGCAGCAATGCCGCGTCGAAAGCCCCCTCGCGTGGGCGTGTGCACCAGGCACGGTCCAGATCACTCAAGTCCTGCCCCGGCTCGTCACAGCGCCTGAGCAGGTCACGCTTTTGAAGGCGGCTGGTGACCGTCATGCGCGGCGGCTCCCCGAAGTTGTTGCTGCGCCACTCCACATCCACGCCGTGTCGGTGCAAGTAGGCCGGCAGGGTCTCCTCGGGCGGGTGCTCGTCCACCTTCGCACCACGGGGTGACAGCATGCAGGCCAGCGCCGCGGTGGTGTAGCTGGCACAGGCGCGCGCTTGCAGCACCTCAATGGGCAGCTGGCTAAGCTGTGGGTTGGTGGGTCGCGAATAGCCGTATAGCGAAAAGTTCGCAGCACGCGCCGACTCGCCAATCACCAGCACCACCACCCGCTTGCGGGTATCGGCCATGTCCTGTGCCGGCAGATCCGGCAGCAGCGCCAAGGGCTGCTGGGCAGCCCGTTCCCGCTGCACAAACCGCACGCTGTTGACCACATAGGACCACGGTGGAGTCATCGAGCCAATGCGGCTCATGTGACGGTCCAGCCACAGCCAAGAAGCCGAGTTCAGGTACAGCCACAGCCCGGCCAGGGCCACGCCCAACGCCCAGTGTCCCAAGCGAAGCCAGCGCCGGTGGGGTACCCACTGCACCCGCCACACCCACCATGAGGGCAACACCGCCAGCACACCCACCCAAGCCAACATCGCGGGGTGAAACAAAGCCGAGGCCTCCTCAAGTCGGGTGTTGAAGACGTTGCCCATCATCTCCACGTTCAACACCACCTGGTAGGTGTGCACAAAGTAGCTGGCCACGCCATTGCCCAAGAGCAGCAGCACCGCCATGAGCTTGAAGCTGCGGCGCGACACCAGCATCGGCACGCCCAAGAGCAAGGCCATCAGCAGGGTGAGCAGCACCGCCAATGTGGCCAAGGTACGCCAGCCCTCCAGGGTGCTCAAGCTCAGCTGCTGTGCGGCATAAACAAAGGTGGGCCACTGAAATGCCACCGCCGTGTAGGCGGTGTACAGCAGCAGGAACTGCCAAGGGTGCAGCGTGGGGCGGGTGAGTTCACGCACCCAAGCGCTGCTCGAATCCGGCGGGTCGGCGGTGTTTGAGCCGGCCAGTGGGTCGGTCATGAACGCGCAGGGATCGGCACCATGGTCAGCAGTTTACGGGGATGCCGGCAGCACCTGGCCCTCGCACACGCCAAACCCGAGCCGCGCGGCACCTGGCCTTTCGCACCAGGCCCTCAAAGCCACGGTATCGCCATCTTCCAAGAAGGTGCGCCGCTCGCCGCAAGGCAGGCTCAGCGGCTGCTGGCCCCCGAGGGTCAGCTCGATCAGCGCACCGCCCTCACCGGGTTCAGGGCCTGACTGCGTGCCCGTTCCCAGCAAGTCGCCAGGCTGCAGATTGCAACCGCTCGCCGCATGGTGGGTCACCATCTGAGCCAAGGTCCAGTAGGCATGTCGGTAGTTGGACTGGCTCATCGGCGCAGCAGGTTGGCCGGCCTGCCGCATCGCCAGCGTCTGTAATCGAACCTCCAATTGGATGTCGATCGACCCCTGAGTGCGGTGGGTGGGGCTGTCCAGATAGGGCAGAGGCTGAGGGTCTTGACTTGGGCGGGTGAACGGCAGCCGGTAGGGCGCCAAGGCTTCCATCGTGACCACCCAGGGCGACAAGCTGGTGGCGAAGTTCTTGGACAAGAAGGGTCCCAGCGGCTGGTACTCCCAGACTTGGATGTCGCGCGCGCTCCAGTCGTTGAGCAGGCATAAGCCGAACACATGGGCTTCAGCCTCATCAAGGTTGATGGCTTGCCCCAATTCATTGCCTGGGCCGATGAAGACACCCAGCTCCAGCTCATAGTCCAGGCGCTTGCACGCCGCCAGGGTGGGCCCCGGCGCGCCCGGCGGCATCAGCTGCCCCCGAGGACGACGAACCTCGGTTTCCGAAATGAGCAGGCTGGAGACCCGACCGTGATATCCGATGGGCATCCACTTGTAATTGGGCGGCAGAGGGCTGTCAGGCCGGAACAGCCGCCCGACGTTGGTGGCGTGGTGAACCGAGGTGTAGAAGTCGGTGTAGTCACCCACGCGGGCCGGCACTCGGTACTCGACCTGGGCCTGTGGCACCAGGCACTGCTGCAGGGCGTCTTTCTCGGCCGCACCCCAGCGCAGCAGACGCGACAAGGCGCGGCGCAGCGCGCCCCAGTGAGCAGGACCCAGGGCCATGAACTCGTTCAGGGTCTCCTGCGCGGCAGCGTTCAGCGCCGCTGGCGCCAGGGGGTCGCTGGCTTGAATCAGCTGGGCGTGCGCCAACGCCGCCAAGTCGAGAACCTCGTCGCCGATGGCCACGCCCCCTCGCCACGCTTGCCCGCTGGTGCGCGGACGGAAAACCGCATAAGGCAGGTTTTGGATCGGGAAATCGCTGCGCTCGTCCTGCGCCGACGAGACCCAACTGCGCAAGCAGGGGTCGTGGGTTTCGTTGAGGGTGTTCATCGCTTCGTTCCGTCATCAGGCGGTGCGCAGCCCCTCAAGCCGCAGCGGGCTTGCCGCCCGCTTCACGGGCGATCTGCAGGGCTTGACGCAGCACCTCAAGGTCGCCAATGTGGTTGCTCAACAAAAGGATCAGCCGGGCGTTCAGGTCCAGGCTCTCTTGATCGCTGAGCCCGCGGTGGGTATCGATCAGGGCTTGGTAGAAATCATCACCGGGGCTGTAGTCTCGAAGGTCGCGACGACCAGCGGCATGGAAATTGGCGTTGAGGTTCAGGGCGTTCATGTCAGTGACCGGTGGCCCGCGCGTAGGCCTGCCCAATGGCGCTGGGCTCGGGCTGTGGCCAACGTGCGGCAATGAGTTGATCGGGGCGCAGCAGCAGCGTGGTGCCCGCAGCACCATCGCAGCGCCGCCGGGCCAAGCCCTTGAGGTCGTGCAACACCAGGGCGCCGAATGTCGCCTCAAGCCGCGCCGCAAGCGGCTCGGCCACGGGTGCGGCGCTCAGCAGCACAGCCTGCAGCGCCGGCGCTGCTGGCACAGGCAATGGAACCGCTTGCAGAGCGCACAGGGCATCTTGGGTTTGGGTGGAGCCCGCATCGTCGACAAACAGCAGGGCCTGAAACCGCCCGCCCAGATGTTGCAGCAACCAACTGGGCTGGCCCACGTGCGTAACGGGTGCGTCGTCCAGCGGAGCGCCTGGGCGCATCCAACCCCCAAAGGCCTGACCAGCCGGCGTATTCAGTGGGGAATTCGCGTGGTGCGTAGGAACCGACAAGCGTCCCGAGTTCACCAGCTTGCGGGCGAATGCATGGTCACGCGCCAGCTGCAAGGCTGCGTCGCGAAAGGCACGGCTGGTGCGGTCTTTGGGCGTGATGAAGTCGGTGGAGCGGGTCGAATTCAAGATATTTTCATCGGCCGCTTCGCCACGCTCGGTGCCATAGCTGATGAGCAGGGTAGGCGGTGCCCATCCTTTGATCACATAGGCCAGCTTCCACATCAGGTTGTCGGCGTCTTGAATGCCTGAGTTCGCGCCGCGCGCGCCAAAGGGTGAGACCTGATGGGCCGCATCGCCGGCAAACAGCACACGGCCGTGGTCAAAACGGGCCATGCGCCGGCATTGAAAGGTATAGACGCTCACCCACTCCAAGTCGAAGCTGAGCTTGGGGCCCAGCATGGCCTGGATGCGCGGCAGCACCTTTTCGGGCTTCTTCTCTTCCTCCGGGTCGGCATCCCACCCAAGCTGGAAGTCGATGCGCCACACATCATCGGCCTCGCGATGCAACAGCACGCTCTGCTTCGGGTGGAAAGGTGGGTCGAACCAGAACCACCGCTCCGCCGGAAAGGGGGCCTTCATCACCACATCAGCGATGAGAAATCGGTCCTTGAAGACCTGTCCCTCCATGTCCAGGCCCAGCATGCGGCGAATGGGGCTGCGCGCACCATCGCACACCACCAACCAATCGGCGCGCAGGCTGTAGGTTCCTTCGGGGGTCTCCACATCCAAAGTGGCGCCGGTTTCATCGGGCCTGACCGCCACCACCTTGTGCTGCCAGCGGATGTCCACGCCCGCGGCCTGACAGGCCTGCACCTGAAAGAACTCCAGGTGGTACTGCTGCAGGTTCACCATGCCGGGGCGGTGATGGTCGGGCTCGGGCAAGAGCTCGAAGTTGAAGACTTCGCGTTCACCCAAAAAGGTGCGTCCCACGTTCCAGGTGACGCCCCGGGACACCACCGCCTCACCCACCCCCAGGCGATCGAGGATATCCAGGGTGCGCTTGGCGTAACACAGGCCGCGCGAACCCACCGAGACGGTGTGGTCGTCGTCCAAGATGACGGCCGGCAGACCGTGCGCACGCGCATCGAGTGCGGCGGCCATGCCCACAGGGCCGGCGCCCACGATGATCAGGGGATGGGGGTACCGGCCCGCATCCGATGCGCCCATCTCCGGCGGGCGCCGGAACTCGAACCTTGGATAGTCAAATGCACTGTTCATGAAGACCCCCCGCCACCGGCTGTAAATCGCCTCAGCCTTCCAGGGTTTTCCACATCTGACGGTCGCGCTCGGCGGTCCAGATGCGCGGGTGCGGATGCGCCGTGGCTTCGTCGTAGGCGCGGGTCACATCGAAGGGCATGCAATGGTCAAAGATGACCCAGTTACCGTACTTGGGCTTCAGGCGTTCATAAGTGGCGCGATAGACCGCCTGGAGGTCGCGGCCCGCGGCAGCCCCTTCCTTCACACTGGCATACAGATCGCTTACGAATTCACGCGTGACCTGCAAGCCCTTTTCCACCAAGTCTGGCCCCACCAAGGCCGGGCCGCGGCCGGGCACCAGGGCGCAGGGCTCCAGAACGGCAATGTTGTGCAGGGTTTGGGGCCAATCCTGAAAGTAGGCATCGCCCGCATAGGGCGTGGCGTCGAACTCCACAAGATCACCTGAAAGCATGGCGCGCTCTGCGGGCAGCCACACCACCGTATCGCCCTTGGTGTGGCCGCGGCCCAGTTGCAGCAACTGCACTTCCAGCTTTCCGAGCCACAGCGTCATCTTGCCGCTGAAGGTCAGGGTGGGCCAGGTCAAGCCCGCCGGCACCGTCTCCACGTCGCGAAACAAACGCGGAAAGCGGCCGATTTCACTGGCCTTGTCTTGCTCGCCCCGCTCCATGATGAGGTCGTAAGTGTCTTGGCTGGCAATCACCTGCTGGCAGCCCTCGGCCTTGTAGGCACTGGCCCCCAAGACCCGCACCGCGTGGTAATGGGTGAGCACCACATAGCGGATGGGTTTGTCGGTGACTTCGCGAATGCGGCGGATCACATCGGCAGCCATGGCCGGGGTGGCCTGGGTGTCGGCTACCAAAACCGCGTCATCTCCAATGATGATGCCGGTGTTGGGGTCGCCTTCGGCGGTGTAGGCCCAGGCGTGTTCGGAGATTTGGGTGAAGCTGACTTTCTTCTCTTCAAGATCAGCCTGGGAAGCGAAGTGTTTGGTGCTCATGTGGTTCCCACAGTCGTGCGATGCTCGATGGTTTGCAAGGAGCAAATCCATTTGCTTGCGCGATGATACGGGCAGAATTCCATATTGGCAAATGCGTTTGCTTGGTGCAAACTATGTATATATGCCCGCCACACACGCCCAGAAGCCCCGAAGGCCCAAGCGCCGGCCCGCACAGCCGACACCGCGTACACCGGTCCAAGGGCCCGCTTCCGCTGCCGAGCCGGGCCAGCGTGCCGTGCAGTCGGTGGAGGTTGGCGGCCGCTTGTTGCTGGCCCTATCCGTCCACACCGGCCCCATGGGCCTGAAGGACCTGGCCCAAGCGGCCGGCATGACCGCCGCCCGCGCCCACCCCCATTTGGTGAGCTTCGGGCGCTTGGGTCTGGTCGAGCAAGACCGACACAGCGGCCGCTACGCCCTGGGCCCTGCAGCCCTGCAAATGGGCCTGACGGCCCTGCACCAGCAAGATGCCGTGCGCACCGCTGAAGACCGGGCCGAACGCTTGGCCCAGCAGACCGGTCATGCGGTGGCGGTGGCGGTGTGGGGTAACTTCGGGCCCACGGTGGTGCGCCTGATCGAGGCGCGCCAGCCCCTGCTGATTTCGATGCGGGCTGGCACTGTGATGAGCCTGATGCACACGGCCACAGGCCGCGCCTTCGCCTCCAGCCTCACCCCGGACCGGCTGCGCCTGGCGCTGGCCGCTGCCTCCGGGGCGGTGGGCGACCCGCCGGGCCGGGCCGTGAAGCCGGGCCCGGACGAGCAGGCCCTCGTAGAAGCGGCCCGAAAAGACGTGCGGCTGCACGGGGTGGTTCGGTCCAAGGGGCGGCCCATACCCGGAGTGAACGCCTTCAGCGCGCCCTGCTTGGACCACCTGGGCGGCCCGGCCGTGGTGATCACCTTGCTGGACCGTGAGGAACAACTGCCGGTCGAGTGGTCCAGCCCAAGCGCACAGGCATTGCGCGACGCCGCTTGTGAGGTGTCGAGCCGATTGGGCTGGAATGGTGCTGCCCCTGGGCCCTGATTCCCCCTTTTGCAGCCTGAGCGACCTGGTGCGCGCGCACGGCCAGGCTCGCCCGCAGGCGTTGGCCCTGGTGGACGACCACACCCATTGGACCTATGCGCGCCTGAACGATGTAGCCGACGCGGTGGCGTCTGAGCTTGAGCAGCGTGGGCTTGAGCCTGGCCACGCGGTAGCCCTGTGCGCGGCCAACAACGCGGCGATAGCAGCGGTGTTCGTGGGCGTGTTGCGCGCCGGCGCCGTGGCGGTGCCCCTGCCCGGCACCCTGGAGGCTGCGGCTTGGGGGGCCATGCTGCGCGACAGTGGTGCGGTGCTGCTGTGGGCCGATGATGCGGGACAGACACTGGCCCGCGCGGCTGGCTACTGCGGCGGCGTGATCGGCCTTGAAGCCCTGCCTGCCCTTGAAGGCCGCTGGGGCCCGCCCCAGCCCTGGGGCGCACAGGCCGAGGATGCCTTCAACATCATCTATTCATCGGGCACCACAGGCCTGCCCAAGGGCATCGTGCAGTCCCACGGCATGCGCTGGGCGCATGTGCGGCGTGGCATGGCCTACGGCTACGGGCCGCACAGCCGTACGCTGCTGTCTACCCCGCTTTACTCCAACACCACGTTGGTGGCCTTTGCCCCCACCCTGGGTATGGGCGGTTGCGTGCACCTCATGCAGCGCTTTGATGCGGCAAGCTGGCTGGCCACCGCGCAGCGCGAACGCATCACCCACACCATGTTGGTGCCGGTGCAGTACACGCGGCTGCTCGCGCACGCCGACTTTGACCGCACCGACCTGTCTTCATTTGAGATGAAGTTCTGCACCAGCGCACCGTTTTCAGCTGCCCTCAAGGCCGAGGTGCTGCGCCGCTGGCCCGGCGGCCTGGTGGAGGTGTATGGCACGACCGAAGGCGGCGGCGCTTGCATACTTGAAGCGCACCGCCACCCCAACAAGCTGCACACCGTGGGGACACCGGCGGTGGGGCATGACATTCGCCTGATTGATGAGTCGGGGCTTGAGTTGCCCGGGCCCTGGAACGGGCAGGGGCCCAATGCGAAAACGGCGCAGATCACCGGCGAGGTGGTGGGCCGGTCACCCGGCATGATGAGCGGCTACCACGGCCGCCCCGACCTCACTGCCCAAGCCCTGTGGCACGACGACCAAGGCCGCGCCTACATCCGCACCGGCGATGTGGGCCGCTTTGATGAAGACGGCTTCCTCATCTTGATCGACCGTCGCAAGGACATGCTCATCAGCGGCGGCTTCAATGTCTACCCCAGCGACCTCGAAGCCCTGCTGCGCCAACACCCGGCTGTGGCCGATGCTGCGGTGGTGGGCGTGCCCTCAGCCCGTTGGGGTGAAACGCCGGTGGCTTGGGTGGTGCGGCAACCGTCCGGCGGAGCGGTCGTGGACGAACGTACTTTGTTGGAGTGGTTCAACACCCGCTGTGGCAAGCTGCAGCGCCTGGCCGCCCTGGTTTTCGTGGACGAGTTGCCTCGCAGCGCCATCGGCAAGGTACTCAAGCGAGAGTTGCAGGACCGCTGGACGATTACGGTGCCGTGAACAGGAGATTGACCGAAGTGCGAACAATAGCAGTGGCGGATCTACCAAGCCTGGTGGGCCAGGAGTTGGGAAGCAGCGCTTGGTTTGGCGTGGACCAAGCGCGGGTCAACCAATTCGCCCAGGTGACCCTAGACGAACAATGGATTCATGTCGATGAGGTTCGGGCCTCGCAAGGGCCCTTCGGGTCCACCGTGGCGCACGGCTATCTGACGCTGTCGCTCCTGCCGATGTTTCTGCAGCAGATCTGGGCGATCGATGGCGTGCGCATGAGCGTGAACTACGGCTTGAATCGGGTGCGATTCCCTGCCCCGGTTCCAGTAGGCAGCAGGCTGCGGGCGCACTTAAAGTTAAACGCCTGCGACGCGATTGAAGGCGGCGTTCAACTGACCTCTGAGATCGTGGTAGAGCGTGAAGGGCAGGTCAAGCCCGTTTGCGTCGCAGAGTCTGTGTCCCGACATTACCTTTGAACTGCGGTGCTGGCCATCTCGAACTAGGATAGGGCAGTTTGTAAATCACGAGGTCTTCATGCCACACGCCCGATTCTCCTGGTCCGACCCGCTGAACCTGGACGTTTTATTCACCGACGATGAGCGCCAGGTGCGTGATGCCGCACACGCCTATTGCCAAGAGCGGTTGCTGCCGCGCGCGCAATTGTCGTTTCGACATGAACAAACCGATATCTCCATCTTTCGCGAGATGGGCGATCTTGGCCTGCTGGGGCCCACCATTTCAGAGGCTTACGGCGGGGCCGGGCTGAACTATGTGTGCTATGGGCTGGTGGCGCGCGAGGTAGAGCGGGTGGATTCGGGCTACCGCTCCATGATGAGCGTGCAGTCTTCCCTGGTGATGGTACCCATCCAAGACTTCGGCACCGAAGCACAAAAGCAGAAGTACCTGCCCAAACTCGCGCGCGGCGAGTGGATCGGCTGCTTCGGCCTGACCGAACCCGACCACGGCAGCGACCCGGGCAGCATGATCACCCGCGCCCGAAAGGTCGACGGCGGCTACTTGCTCAGCGGCTCCAAGATGTGGATCACCAACAGCCCGATCGCGGATGTCTTCGTGGTCTGGGCCAAAGACGATGGCGGCCAGATTCGCGGCTTCATCTTGGAAAAGGGCTGGAAAGGCCTGAGCGCACCCAAGGTCAGTGGCAAGGTGGGCTTGCGCACCTCGGTGACCGGCGAAATCGTCATGGACGAGGTGTTCTGCCCGCAAGAAAACGCCTTTCCGGAGGTGCGGGGCCTCAAAGGGCCCTTTACCTGCCTGAACAGCGCGCGCTACGGCATCGCTTGGGGTACCTTGGGTGCAGCAGAAGACTGCTACACCCGCGCCCGCCAATATGTGATGGACCGTCAACAGTTCGGGCGCCCTCTGGCGGCCAATCAGCTGATCCAAAAGAAGCTGGCCGACATGTGCAGCGAGATCAGCCTGGGCCTGCTGGGCTGCGTGCAACTGGGGCGTTTGAAGGACGCCGGGCAAGCGTCGGTGGAAGCCACGTCCATCCTCAAGCGCAATTCCTGCGGCAAAGCCCTGGACATCGCCCGCGCCGCCCGCGACATGATGGGGGGCAACGGTATCAGCGACGAGTACGGCGTGGCGCGCCACCTGGTGAACCTCGAGGTGGTCAACACCTACGAGGGCACGCACGATGTGCACGCTCTGATCTTGGGGCGCGCCATCACCGGCATCGCGGCCTTCAGCAACTAAGGCTCGCTCGGCGCCGCGCAGACGCCGCCGTAGCCGCCGCGTTCAGCCTTAACGCGACAAGGGCACCGGCGAGAAGCTCAGGGGCGACTGAGCAGCCAGCCAGGCGGTGGCTGCCCAGGCTGCTACGTTCTGCTGCAGATCGGCCGGGTCGACTTGATCGATGGTGTCGCGTTCGGTGTGGTGCACATCAAAGTAACGCGTGCCGTCCTGGCTCAGGGCCAGGCTCGGCCACCGGTGTCTGCGCATGAGAAAAGCAGCGTCGGGGCCTGGGTTGCCCTGGTTATCACCCGGCTCCACACCCAAGGGCTTCAAGACCTCGGCCATCTGCGCCACCAGGGGTAGGGCGCCGGCCTGCACTCGGCTGGACAAGCGGTAGATGCGGCCACCACCGAAATCGCTCTCTGCCACCAGTTGGTGAGGCACTTGGGCAAATGCCTGGCCGTAGGCGACGGCGCCGTCAAACCCGTTTTCTTCATTGGCAAACAGCACCACCCGTACCGTGCGGCGTGGTCATCCACTCACCTTCAGTGGCACCGGCTTGACACGCCGCATCACCCATTGAGCCACATCATCCACAAAAGTGAACACCACCGGGATGACCAAAAGGCTCAGGAAGGTGGAGGTGATGAGCCCACCGATCACCGCCACCGCCATCGGCTGGCGAAAGCTCGGGTCGGCCCCCCAGCCCAGGGCAATCGGCATCATACCCGCACCCATGGCAATGGTGGTCATCACAATGGGCCGTGCGCGCTTGTGACAAGCATCCAAGATTGCGTCCCAACGGTTCATACTCTTGTGTTTGGCGATGATGGCGTAGTCCACCAGCAAGATGGAGTTCTTGGTGGCAATGCCCATCAGCATGATCAGGCCGATGAGCGAGGGCATGGAAAACGCGCTCTTGGTGGCCAACAGGGCCACAAAAGCACCGCCCAATGAAAGGGGTAGCGCCGCCAGGATCGTCACCGGCTGCATAAAACCGCCGAACAGCAACACCAACACCATGTAAATGCACAAGACACCAGCAAGCATGGCCAGGCCAAAGCTTTGGAACAGTTCGGCCATCACTTCAGCATCGCCAAACGTAGAAGGGGTTACACCAGCGGGCAGCAGCAAGACGCTGGGCAGCTGCTGTGCGGCCGCAGCCACGTCGCCCAGGGGCTGCCCATTGAGCTCCACGTCCAGATTCACATTGCGCCGGCGGTCGTAGCGGTCGATCTGCGCGGGGCCACTTTCCAGCGTGATCGAAGCGACTGTGCCCAATTGCACCGGGCCACGCGGGGTGGGTATGGGCAGCTGAGCCAGCAGGGCTGGGTCTTGCCGCGCCTTCTCGGGTAACCGTACCACGATGGGCACTTGCCGTTGCGACAGGTTCAGCTTGGGCAGCGCGCGGTCGAAGTCGCCGGCCGTGGCGATGCGCAAGGTGTCGGCCAGTTGCTCCGCCGTGATGCCCGCATCTGCGGCCGCGACAAAGTTGGGGCGTATCACCAGCTCGGGGCGCACCAGGCTGGACGAAGACGTGACGTTGCCCACGCCGGGGATGGTGCGCAGGTCGCGCAGCACATCTTGCGCCGCCTGGGTCAAAGCCTTGCCATCATCACCGGACAAGACCATCACATACTTCTCTCCTGAAGCGCCGGCCAACCCCACCGTTACCCGCGCGCCCGGCAGATCCTGCATCCGCTGGCGGATTTCGCCTTCAATCACCTGCTTGCGCAGGCCCGGTCGCTCGCTTCGAGGGGTGAGGGTCAGCGTCAGGGTAGCCTTGCGCGCTTCAGGTGCGCCGCCTGGCATGAAAGGGTCGCTGCCCGCGGCCCCGCCGCCTATGGCGGTGTAGATCTGCTGGATGTGCGGATGGTCTTTCAGCAGCAGGCGCGCCTGTTCCGCCGATTCCTTGGTGTCTGAAAAGGTGCTACCAGGGGGCAGTTCAATCGTGACCTGCGACTGCCCAAAGTCATCAGCGGGAATGAAGCCAGTGGGCAGCAGCGGGATCAAGGCGATGGACCCGACAAAGAAGGCACCGGCGCCAAAGGATGTGATCCAGCGGTGCTTCACGCACCATGCAGCGGCCTTCATGTAGCGGCTCATGATGGGGCCGTCCGGGGGCTCGCCGGTCTGGATGATGGGCTTGAGCAGATAGGCCGACATCATCGGCGTGAGCACCCGCGCCACCACCAAAGAAGCGAACACCGCCAGCGCCGCTGTCCAGCCAAACTGCTTGAAGAACTTGCCCGCAATGCCTGACATGAAGGCCGTGGGCAGGAAAACGGCGATCAGCGTGAAGGTGGTGGCAATGACGGCCAGCCCAATCTCATCAGCCGCCTCCATCGCGGCTTCGTATGGGCTCTTGCCCATGCGCAGGTGGCGTACGATGTTTTCGATCTCTACGATGGCGTCGTCCACCAGAATGCCGATCACCAGCGACAGGCTCAAGAGCGTGACCACATTGATGGTGAAGCCCAGAGCCCACATGCCGATGAAGGCCGGGACCACACTCAGCGGTAAGGCGGTAGCTGCCACAAACGTGGCGCGCCAGTCCCGCAAAAAGAACCACACGACGATCACCGCCAGAATGGCACCCTCGTACAGCAGGGTCAGAGATCCGTCGTAGTTCTCCTGCACCGGGTCGACAAAGTTAAATACCTCGTCCAGAACGATGTGGCTGTGTTGCGCCTGAAGCTTGGCCAGTGCAGCCTGCACGCCCTTGCGTACATCCACCTCCGAGGCCCCCTTGCTGCGCGTGACCTCAAAGCCCACCACCTGCTGTCCATTGAGCAGCGCGGCGCTGCGCTGCTCAGCCACCGCATCGCGCACGCTGGCCACCTGGGACAGCATCACCCGCCGGCCATCAGGCAGCGGAATGTCCAACCCCGACAATTCCTCGGCCGACTTCACCGTGGCCAAGGTTCGCACCGCCTGCTCTGAGCCACCAAGGCCCACGCGCCCCCCGGACGACTCCTGCTGCACCGAACGCAGCCCGCGTGAAATATCTGAAGCCGCCACGCCCGAGGCCAGCATGCGCGCCGGGTCCAGCGCCACCTGAACCTCGCGGCTGACGCCGCCCACCCGGGCCACGCTGCCCACCCCGCTGACACCCAGCAAGGTCTTGCTCACCTCGTTGTCGACAAACCAGCTCAAGGCTTCATCATCGAGCAGCGGGCTGGCGACCGAGTAGCTCAGGATGGGCGCCCCGGCCAAATTGAGCTTACTGATTTGCGGGTCGCGCAGGTCACCCGGCAGGTCTGAACGCACGCGGTTGACCGCATCACGCACCTCATCCAAGGCCTCCTGCGTGCCCTTTTCCAGACGGAACTCGGCGGTGATGGTGACTGTGCCGTCTTGAATCTTGGCGTAGGTGTGCTTGAGGCCCTGCACCGCCGCCAGCGAGTTCTCGATCTTGCGGGCGACTTCGGTTTCCAACTGTGCCGGCGACGCACCCGGCAGAGTGGCTACCACGTTGATGGTGGGTAAATCCAGATCGGGGAAGTTCTGGATCTTCATGGCCTTGAAGCTCATCGCGCCTGCCAGCGTGAGCAGCACGAAAAGCATGATGGCCGGAATCGGGTTGCGAATCGACCAGGACGAGACGTTCATTTGGCGGGGGCCTCCACCACGCGCACCGCGTCACCGTCGGCCAGGAAAGCCCCGCCTCGGGCCACCACCCGTGCCTTGGTATCCAGCCCCTGAACCGCCACCTGCTCGCCTTCGCGCGCCAGCACGGTGACCTTAGTTTGACGGACGCGCTGGCGCTCATCCACCACGAGCACCACGTCGAATCCCTCGCGAAGCAAAACGGCGGGAGCCGGCAGCATCAGTGCTCGGCGGGCCTCAAAGCGCAGCTCGCCTCGGGCGAACATGCCGGCGCGCGCATCGCTGTTTTCGCTGGTCTTCAGGTCCACATAGACCAGCGCATTTCGGGTCTGGGGGTCAACTGCCGGCGAAACCCTGCGCACCGTGCCCGACACCACCGCTCCGGACGGTGTGGTCAACCGTGCTGCTGTGCCCGTCTTGACACGGCTCAAGTCGGCAGCCGGCACTTCGGCCCGCCACTCCAGACGCGCCTGGCGAATCAACTTGAAGAGCTCGGTGCCAGGACCTGCCACCGCACCCAGCGTGGCGCTGCGCGCACTGACCGAGCCGGCATCCGGCGCCAACACACGGGTGTGTTGCAGCCTCAATTCTTGCGCGGCCACCACGGCCTGCGCCGTGGCCAAACGGGCTCGCGCCACGGCCTCGGCCGCTTCAACCTGACCCAACTGCTGGACACTCACCACGCCGGTACTGCCCAAGCTGCGGGCGCGTTGGGCGTTGGCGGTGGCATCGGCCAGCTGCGCCTGCGCCTCCTGCACGGCAGCGCGGGCCTGCGCCAAGTCCAACAGCACCGGCGCTTCATCAAAACGCGCCAACAGCTGACCGGCCTTGACCGAGTCGCCCACCTGCGCCAACACCTCGACCAGCCGCAGGCCATTGACTTGGCTGCCCACGATGGCTTCAGCCCAGGGTGCAATGTTGCCGTTGACGGCCAGGGTGCTGGTCCACTCACCAGCTTGGGGTGACACCACCTGGACGGTGAGGGCTGCCTTGGCCCCTGCCGCGTCCGAAGTTTGGGCCAATGCCCCCATGGGCAGACCCAGCAGTGGCCACAGTGACAAGGCGGTGGCGAGCGTGGGCGCTGCCAAGGCGGCGTTCAGGTGTCGGATCAACAGTGTGGGGTTCATGAGGCTCTTTCAAGAGGTCAGTTCGGTGCGGCCATCGAGCGGGCGGTTTGGTCGGGCTCAGATGACCACCCCCCGCCGGCAGTCCGGTGCCCCCGTTCATCGACCGCCCGCCACATCCAGCACGCTGCCGGTGGTGTAGCTGGACTGGTCAGACAACAGCCACACCACGGCCTGCGCAACTTCCTCGGCGGTCCCTGCCCGCTGCATGGGCACCTGCGGCGCCATGCGCTGCACCCGATCCGGCTGGCCACCACTGGCATGGATTTCGGTGTCGATGATGCCCGGTCGCACAGCGTTGACCCGCACGCCTTCTTGGGCCACCTCACGCGCCACGCCGAGGGTAAAGGTGTCGATGGCCGCCTTAGCGGCCGCATAGTCCACGTACTGCCCCGGCGACCCCAGCCTCGCTGCGGCCGAAGACAGGTTCACGATAGACCCGCCAGCGCCACCATGCTGGGTACTCATGCGGCGCAGGGCCTCGCGGGTGCACAAAAAGGTGCCCTGCACATTGATGGCGAACATGCGCTGCCAACGCGCCAGGCTCATCTCGTCGACCCGCTGGGCCACATCGACCACACCGGCGTTGTTCACCAGCCCGCGCAAGGGACCGAGCTCGGCGTCTACCGTTGCAAACAGGGCCTGCACGGCTGCTTCGTCGCTCACATCGGCCTGCACCGCCAAAGCCCGCCGGCCCAGTGCCCGCACGTCGGCGGCCACCGCCTGCGCGCTGGCCATGTCGCGCACCACATTAAGCGCCACATCCCAACCTTGGGCGGCGGCCAGGCGCGCCACGGCTGCACCGATGCCGCGGCCCCCGCCGGTGACGAGCAAAACAGGGTTCATGCAAAGGATGTTAGGCCATGTCCTTACAAAGCCTGCTGGCTCGGCTAGAGTGCCGCCCCATGCCCAAAGACTTCAGCACCATGGAGGACAGCAACCGTTCCTCCAACCCGAGCATCCATGAGGTTTCCAACCCCGCTCGGCGGCTGTGGGTACGCGGCGCAGGCGGGGGCGCCCTGTTATCTGCGTTGGCGGGCTGGGGGGGTTCGGCCGGGCTGGGCCCGCTGGTCGCCGCCTCTGCTCTGGCCAGCGGTGCTGCAAGCCTGGCCGGCTGTGCTACGGGGCAGGCCCTCGATGCCGGCCCCCAAAGCGGTGGGCGGCAGCCGGTCGGCCTGGGTTTTAAGGGCATTGCCCCCAGCACCGCCGATGCGCTGCAAGTGCCCGAGGGCTACATCACCACCGTTCTGGCCGCCTGGGGTGAGCCCATCGGCGTGCCCGGTCGCCTCCCGCCTTTTCGCTTTGATGCCTCCAACAGTGCAGACGACCAGGCGGTTCAGATGGGTATGCACCATGACGGGCTGCACTTCTACCCGCTGCGCGACGATGGCACGCCCGCTGTAATGCCCACGCCGCCCACACCGGGACACAAGGGCCCGCCGCTGCAAGCATCCGTCCATGGCGCCACAACCGCCGGTAACCGCCGCGGCCTCTTGGCCATGAACCACGAATACACCGACGAAGGCCTGCTGCACCCCGACGGGCTGGGCACGGGTTCGGCCGAGAAGGTGCGCAAGAGCCAAAACGCACACGGCCTTTCAGTGATCGAGGTGGCCCTGCGCGATGGGCAGTGGCAGATGGTCAGGCCTTCGCGCTATGCGCGCCGGGTCACCCTGTCCACACCCTTTGCCGTGGGCGGCCCAGCGGCTGGGCACCCGATGATGCGCACCGCCGCCGACCCGGCCGGCCGGCGCATCCTGGGCACCATGAACAACTGCGCCAGCGGCCAAACGCCCTGGGGCACCTACCTCTCCGGCGAAGAGAACTGGGCCGGCTATTTTCGGGGCCCCGCTCAGCCCAATGAACACGAGCGGCGCTGGGGCATTCGCGCCAGCGGCGGCTGGAACAAGTGGTCTGACCATGACGAACGTTTCAATGCAGCCGTACACCCCAATGAGCCCAACCGATTCGGCTGGATCGTGGAGCTCGACCCGATGGACCCCACCAGCACACCCATCAAGCGCACCGCCTTGGGCCGCGCCGCGCATGAGGGTGCGTGGGTGGCCACCACACGCGAAGGGCGCGCCGTGGTGTATTCAGGTGAAGACGCACGCTTTGAATACATCTACAAATTCGTCAGCCGCGACCGCATCAAGCCGGCAGGCCAGGGCTTGAGCGCGGCACGGGCCAACCGCGAGCTGCTGGACCATGGCACCTTGTACGTGGCGCGCTTCGAGGCCGACGGCACCGGGCGCTGGCTGCCCTTGGTGCACGGCCAGGGGCCTTTGAACGCAGCCAACGGCTTTGCCGACCAGGGCGAAGTGGTGATCAAGGCCCGACAGGCCAGCGACTTGTTGGGCGCCACCAAGATGGACCGTCCTGAGTGGCTGGCCATCGACGAACGCAGCCGCTGGATCTACTGCACGCTGACCAACAACACCGCACGCGGCACCGCAGGCCAGCCCGGTGTCGACGCGGCCAACCCGCGGGCCAAGAACGAGATGGGCCAGATCATCCGCTGGCAAGAGCGCAGCGACTTTGACGGCGAGACCTTTATCTGGAACCACCTGATGCTGGCTGGTATTGCGCAATCCAGTGACCCCAATGCCCGCGGCAACATTCGGGGCGACGCCTTCGCGTGCGCTGATGGCATCGCCTTCGACCCCCGCGGGGTGCTGTGGATCCAAACCGATGTTGGGTCCGTCAGCCTTAAGAAGGGCGTGCACCAAGCCTTGGGCAACAACCAGATGTTGGCCTGCGATGTGGCCACCGGCGAGGTGCGGCGCTTCCTGGTGGGCCCAGTGAACTGCGAAGTCACCGGCGTCACCTGGACGCCCGATGGGCGCACGATGTTCCTGAACATCCAGCACCCGGGCGAAGGAGCGGGCGAGCGGCTGAGTCCGCAAAGCCCGCGCCAGAACTCCAACTGGCCCGACTTCAGGCCAGATGGCCGGCCGCGCTCGGCCACCGTGGTGGTGCGCCGGCGCGACGGCGGTGTCATCGGGGCCTAAAGCCCCTTCGCATCGCTGGGCTCGAACAGGGCCCGAGCGTGGGCGTTACTTTGCCGTGGGCATCACAAATTCAGCGCCCTTGCCGACGCTGGCCGACCAGCGCTGCATCACGCTCTTTTGCTTGGTGTAAAAGCGTATGCTTTCTTCGCCGTAGGCGTGCATATCGCCAAACAGGCTCTTCTTCCAACCACCAAAGCCGTGCCAGGCCATGGGCACCGGAATGGGCATGTTGATACCCACCATGCCCACCTGAATGCGCCGCGCGAACTCGCGGGCCACATTGCCGTCGCTGGTGAAGCAGGCCACGCCGTTGCCGAATTCATGGGCGTTGATCAGCTCCACAGCCGCGCCAAAATCGGGCACCCGCACGCAACCCAGCACAGGGCCAAAGATCTCTTCCTGGTAGATGCGCATCGAAGGCGTCACATGGTCGAACAGCGTGCCGCCGGTGAAGAAACCGTTCTCATGCCCCGGCACCTTGAAACCCCGGCCGTCCACCACCAGCGTTGCGCCCTCTTCCACCCCCAACTTGATGTAGCCCTCGATGCGGTCGCGCGCTTCGCGGGTGACGATGGGGCCCATCTCGGCGTCGAGCTCCATGCCGTTCTTGATCTTCAGGGCGCGCGCACGTTCGGCCAACGTGGGGATGACCTTGTCAGCCACATCGCCCACCAGTACTGCCACTGAAATGGCCATGCAGCGCTCGCCCGCGCTGCCGTAGCCCGCGCCAACCAGGGCGTCGACGGCTTGGTCGATATCGGCGTCGGGCATCACCACCATGTGGTTCTTAGCCCCACCCAGGGCCTGCACCCGCTTGCCGTTACGCGCGCCGGCTTCGTAGATGTACTGCGCAATAGGGGTGGAGCCCACAAAGCTCAGGGCCTTGACGTCATCGTGGGCCAAGAGCGCATCGACCGCCACCTTGTCGCCCTGCACCACATTGAACACGCCATCAGGCAAGCCAGCCTGCTTGAGCAACTCGGCCATGAACAGGGAAGGGGACGGGTCGCGCTCCGAGGGCTTGAGGATGAAGGCATTGCCGCTGGCCAAGGCCACCGGAAACATCCAGCAGGGCACCATGACGGGAAAGTTGAAGGGCGTGACGCCGGCCACCACCCCCAGAGGCTGGCGCAACGTCCAGTTGTCGATGCCGGTGGAAACTTGATCGGTGTAGTCGCCCTTGAGCAGATGCGGAATGCCACAAGCGAATTCGATGATCTCAACGCCGCGCATCACCTCGCCCTGAGCATCGGTGAACACCTTGCCGTGCTCAGCGGTGATCATGGCCGCCAAGGTGTCTTTGTACTGGTTGACCAGGGCCAAGAACTGGTTCATGACGCGCGCTCGGCGGATCGGCGGAGTATCGGCCCAGGCAGGGAATGCTGTCTGGGCGCGGGCCACAGCCGCGTGCACATCGGCGGTTTCGGCCAGGTGCAATTGGCGAGCCACCGCGCCGGTGGCTGGGTTGTAGACCGCTTGGCGCCGAGCCCCAGAGGAGGCCACGCGCTGCCCTCCCATCCAGTGGGTGATGTCGGTGCTGGCGGTGAAGGCCTCAGGTGCGCCCAAGCGGGTCTCCGGTAAACGTGATGGGGTACGCCCTGGGTGCGGGCACTTGGGTGCAGATGAAGCAGCAGTCTAAGGTCGCAAGCGCAGACCCGTGCGCGGTCGGAATTGAGCCCCCGCGGGGGGCGACAATCAAGGGGTGAACGCCCGGCGACCGCCTTCCTTCCCACCACCGTCCTCAACCAGCCCAGCGACGCCGCACGGACGCCGGCGGCCCGCACCACCCCCGCACCCCGACCGCTCATTGCCGGGGCCTATGGGCGAGGCGGCGCTGCAGGAGCTCGCTGAGCTCTTGGGCCAGGTGCCGCCCCCGTTGCAGGCGCTGGACCTAAGCGCCCTAGACGGCTACCTCGCTGGCGTGCTGCTGCAGCCGCGCCGCATCCCGGCCGCGCGCTGGCTGCCCTTTGCCACCGATGACCGAGGCCGGGCCTGGCCGGCAACTTGGGCGCTAGGCGATCGGCTGCAGCAGCTTATTGAACAGCGCCACGCCGAGCTCGACGCCCTGATCGAAGCCCGGCAGTGGTTCGACCCCTGGATCACCGATGTGGGCCCCGAAACCCTGCCCGCCGAGGCAGTTCAGGGATGGGTGTTGGGCTTTGCCACTGCATGCAGCGAGTTTGAAGCGCTCACCGAGGGACCCGGCAGCCAGCGGCCCGATCTGCTCGAAGCCCTTGCGCAGCTTTATCAGCACCTGAACCCAGAGGACCTGGAAGACGCCGACGCGCTGCTGGCCGAAATCGAAACCCTGGAACCCCCGACTTCCGTGGAAGACGCGGTGGAGAGCCTGGTCAGAGCCTGCCTGCTTTTGGCAGACATCAGCCGCCCCCTGGCCGCACGAAAGCCAAGCAGCGCATCGCGCACCGCCCGCAGGGGCCGGTAAGACCGCTAAGCCCCCTTGGCGGCAAGCGGCTGCGGGCAAGGCTTCAGCGCACGAACAGAGCCTGAACCGCGGCGCACGCCAACACCTGCTTGGCACCCAGGCCCATCACCAAGTTGCCCAGGCTGCTATGCCCTTGAACACCCATGATCATCAGGTCGGGCTTGTATCGCTGAGCCACCGCTGCAATCTGCTCGGCGACCGGGCCGCAATCAACCCAGCGTTTGCACTTTCGAAGCTGGCCTTACTCCCGGCTTTGCACCCGATCAAACCTTGAACAGGCGCAAGGGGTCGAAGCCCTCAGACTCACCCTTGCGGGGCAGCCCACGGGCCTGGCAGATCACCCGGGTTGAGCCGCCGTCCGGACGCGGCCATCGGTAGTCGCTGCGCCAATGCACATGGCCGTGTATCCATCCATCGGCAAAGCGCATCAGTTCCTCATCGGAATTGCAAAAGCTCGCCGTGGTGGGCTGCTGACCGTATCGGGGGTCTGCACTGCGCAGGCTGGGCGCAAAGTGGGTGATCACCACGGTGGCATCAACGCCCGTGCGGTGCCCACCGGCGTCTGCGCCGCTTTGGCCCGGCCACAGGGGCGCGGGCGCAGCGGCCCCCGCGTCCAGCTGCGCCTTCAACCAGGCCCTGCAGGCCAAGGCCTCCTTGCGAACGGCCGCGGCATCGAACACCCGGCCGTCGTAGGTGGCCTGCATCACCTTCTGGAAGTAGCCCGCTGCCTTGATGGCCTTGGCCTGCAAAGCTGGGCCAAACACCTCGAAATCGCTCCACCGCACGGTGCCCAAAAAGCGGACGCAGCGGCCCTGCTTATCGGTGTACACCCATTCGTCACGCTCCAGTACCTGCAGCCCCAAATGCGCGCAGTGGTCCCGAAAGGCCGGCAGCGCGGTTCGCAATTCGCGCCGGTCGAACTCGTGGTTGCCCGGCACCACCAGGACCGGTACCGGCCAGCCGGCAAAGCGCGCATAGCCTTGCCAGCTGGAATCGATGTCGCCGGCCAGCACCAGCAAATCGGCGCCGGGCGCAGGTTCGGGCTCGAAGACCTCGGTTTCCAAGTGCAGGTCGGACAGAATCTGCAGCCGCATCAGCATGGGCCCAAGCGCATCAGGCCCGGCCGTGGCACTGTTTGTATTTCTTGCCGCTGCCACAGGGACAGGGGTCGTTGCGGCCGACCTTGGCGCTTTCGCGCTGCACGGTGCGCACCGCCAAACGGGCCTGGGCGGTCAGGCCCCACAAGGTCACCGCAGCCTCCACCGTGTCTTCGATAGCATGCGCGTCGTCGCGCAAAGGTGCTTGTCGGGCCAACTCAGTCACCAGGGTCCGTTCTTCCTCGTTTTGCACAGGCAGGTGGCGCAGGATGCGCGATATCGCAAGGTGCACAGCATCGTCAGGGTGCCCCATCAGGCCTTCGAAGGTTTGCGCGCCGTACAGAAAGCCCGAAGCCCAATACATCAGAGGCCCGGAATAGGTCGGCAAGTCGGCCAGGTCCTCGTCCGAAAGCGCTTCATCCTGCGACTCGCCCCGTGCCCCGCCTGGCACCTGCTCCTGCGCAGCCGCCAGGTCACTGACGACCGGGTCAAAGCCCCCTTCTTCAGCCAGACCGCGCACCAGGGCCTCAAAGCGCCGCTGCATCAGTGCCTTGACCCGGGCCAACCAGGCTTCGTCGGTACCAGCCGCCGGCCAGCGGCTGCCTTCGGTGTCCAGGGCGCGCGCCAACCAGTCTTCGGGCGACACGATCCGAGGCTGCACGGCCACCGCACACAAGTAGCCATCCAAGGATACGACGTCCAAGGCTTTCAGCGGCTCTGGCGCCTGCTGCAGCAGGCTGTCGAGTTCATCGATTTCGGTGTTGGTGAGGTCGGCCTTCATGGGCGCATTGTCGCCCGGGCCTGAGGCGCACCCACTCAGCGCAACAGCGAGAAGTAGTGGGCCAGATCGGCCACAGCGGCATCGCTGAAGCCGCGCAGCACACCGTTCATCATCGTGTCGCGGCCTTCGGCTTGGTTGTCACGGAAGCGCTTCATCGAATGGCTCAGGTAGTCCTCGCGCTGGCCAGCCAGCCTGGGCATCTGCTGCTGCCCGGCATAGTTGGGCAAGTGACAGGTGCCGCACAGGCCTTGAGCAGCCAGGGCTTGGCCGCGCTGAAAAGCCGCTTCGTCACGCATTGCAGGGCCCATCGGTGCGGGCTGGCGGCTGAAGTAGTCGGCCAGCGCGCTGACCTCCGCATCGCCCGCGCCGTCGAGCAGGCCGCGCTTGGCCGGGACCGGCCGCAAGCCCTCGCGAATCATGATCAAGGTGTTTTCCAAGAACACCCGGGGTTGTGAGGCCAGGTGCGGAATCATGGGCTGCGGCGAACGGCCGTCAGCCCCGTGGCAAGACAGGCACTGGTTGAGCCGCGGTGGCGGCGCAGCGGACACGGGCAGGACTAGGCTCGCCCACAGTGCAAAAACCCAGGCCAGGGCCGCGGCCGAGAACGGGGCTGCGCGCCCGGCAGCCCTGGCCCGGTCCGCCACGGCGCCTGCGCTTGGGCTCATCGGCCGTAGCTTACCCGGTAGATGGCGCCCATTTGCTCATCCGAAATCAGCAGCGAGCCGTCAGGCTGCTGGTGGATGTAGGCCGGGCGCCCATTGAAGCTTTGGTCGCTGTTGAGAAAGCCTGTGAGGAAGGGCTTGACCTGTGCGTTGCGTCCGCTGGCATCGGCCGTCACGGTCACCACATCAAAGCCCGAGCGTTGGCTGCGGTTCCAGGAACCCTTGCGCGCAATGAACATCGCGTTCTTGTACTCAGCCGGGAACATGTTGCCGGTGTAGAACTTCACGCCCATCACCGCGGTGTGCGGGCCCATCGTGGTCACCGGCAGGGTCACGCCCTCGCAGGGATTGGCCTTGACAATGTCACGGTCGGGCACACCGCCGGCATGGCAATAGGGGAAGCCGAAGTTCAGGCCGACCTTGCTCATGCGGTTGAGTTCGTCTTCAGGGGCGTTGTCGCCCATCCAGTCGCGGCCGTGGTCGGTGAACCACAGTTCGCGCGTGGTCGGGTGCCAATCAAAGCCCACCGTGTTGCGCACGCCACGGGCGATCACTTCCATGCCCGATCCGTCGGCGTTGTAGCGGCGGATCTGCGCGTACTCCTGCCCGGGGATGCAGATGTTGCAAGGCGCGCCAAAGGGCACATAGAGCTTGCCGTCCGGCCCGAAGGCGACGTACTTCCAGTTGTGGTGCTGCTCAGGCGGCAGGTTGAAGGCCGCGGTCATGTCCACCGGCGCCACATTCGGGTTCAGGGCGATGTCATCAAAACGCAGCACCCGATTGATGGCGAACACATACAGGGTATTGCCCCGTACCGCCACGCCGGCCGGCTGGGTCAGCTTGTCCACGACGGTGCGCACCGTGCGCTGCCCGCCGTTGTCGGTGATCTCATAGACCCGGCCGATGCCGCGGGTGCCCACGTAAATCTTGCCGTTGTCAGCGCGGGCCATGGCGCGTCCCCCGGGCAAGCCATGTGCCCACAGCTCAACCTTGAAGCCCGCAGGTACCTTCAGCTTGTCCAGCGCGATCTGCTCGGGCGGAGTCACCGTCAGCTTGCCGGCCAAGGGGGCCAAGGTGGAGTTGGCCTGATCGGCGGTGCGGCCCTGCTGCCAAGCTTGGGCCACGGGTGCGGTGACTGCGGCTGAAACGGTGGGCGGCGCGGCGGACTGCGACGCGCAGCCGGCCAGCAGAGCCACCAGGGCAGATGCGGCCCAGACACCAGCCTGGGGCCAGCTCAGGGTGCAAGAGTTGTGGGGGTTTGCCATGGGTGTGTCTCCTGTGGGTTGTCCTAGCAAGAGCCATGACCATAAGCCCTGGCGCTGCAAAGTTACCCCTAAGACCCTACGAAACACCCAGTTTCAAGCGGCCAGGCGCTGTGCGATCTGCGCCCTGGTCTGGCGCAATTCCTCGGGCAGGTGATAGGCGAGCTGCTCGAACAATTCATCGTGCAGCTTCAGCTCATCGGCCCAAGCCTGGCGGTCGATGCTGATGACGCTGTCGAACTGGTCGCGGCTGAATTTCAGGCCAGCCCACGACAGATCTTCATAGCGCGGGCTGATGCCCACGGCATGTTCCACGCCGTCGGCCTGGCCGTCCACTCGTTCGAGCATCCACTTGAGCACCCGCATGTTTTCGCCATAACCGGGCCAGGCGAACGTGCCATCAGCGCCTTTGCGGAACCAGTTAACGCAGTAAATGCGCGGCAAGGTGACCCCTTGGGCTTGCAGCTTCTTGCCAAGGGCCAGCCAGTGCTGAAAATAGTCGCTCATGTTGTAGCCCATGAAGGGCAGCATGGCGAAGGGGTCTCGGCGCACCACGCCTTGCTGGCCTGCGGCCGCAGCGGTGGTTTCGCTGCCCATGGTGGCGGCCATGTAAACGCCTTCCACCCAGTTGCGCGCCTCGGTCACCAGCGGTACCGTGGTGCTGCGACGGCCACCGAAGATGAAGGCGTCGATGGCCATGCCATGGGGGTTGTCCCAATCGGCATCCAGCACCGGGTTGTTGGTAGCGGCCACGGTGAAGCGGGCGTTGGGGTGGGCGGCCTTGGCTCCGGTTTGCTTGGCGATCTCAGGCGTCCAGCGCTGACCCTGCCAATCGGTCAGTTCGGCCGGCGGCGTGTCGGTCATGCCTTCCCACCACACATCACCGTCGGGCGTGAGCGCCACATTGGTGAAGATGGCATCGCTCCGCAGCGATGCCATGCAGTTCGGATTGGTCTTGTCGTTGGTGCCCGGGGCTACGCCGAAATAGCCGGCCTCGGGGTTGATGGCGTAGAGCTTGCCATCGGCACCGGGCTTGATCCAAGCGATGTCGTCACCGATGGTGGTCACCTTCCAGGTGTGGCCCTGGGCGTCCTTCAAACCCGCCGGTGGGATCAGCATCGCAAAGTTGGTCTTGCCGCAGGCGCTGGGGAAGGCAGCAGCCACATGGCGCTTGACGCCATTGGGCTGGGTGACGCCCAACACCAACATGTGTTCGGCCAACCAGCCTTGGTCACGCCCCATGGTGGAGGCGATGCGCAGCGCGAAGCACTTCTTGCCCAAGAGGGCGTTGCCGCCGTAGCCCGATCCGTAGCTCCAGATCTCGCGGGTCTCGGGGTAGTGGACGATGTATTTGGTCTTGTTGCAGGGCCAGGCCACATCCGCTTGGCCTTCGGCCAGGGGAGCACCCACGGTGTGCACACAGGGCACGAACTCGCCATCGACACCCAGCACATCCACCACGGCGCGGCCCATGCGTGTCATCAGACGCATGCTCACCGCGACATAGGGGCTGTCGGAGAGTTCCACGCCGATGTGGGCAATCGGCGACCCAATGGGGCCCATGGAAAAGGGCACCACATATAGGGTGCGGCCCTTCATCGCCCCCTTGAAGAGGGCTTGGTCGCCGGTCTGCAGCAGCGCGCGCATGTCAGCCGGGGCCATCCAGTTGTTGGTGGGGCCCGCATCTTCCTTCTTCTGGCTGCAGATGAAGGTCCGGTCTTCCACCCGGGCCACATCGGAGGGGTCGCTACAGGCCAGGTAGCTGTTGGGCCGCCGTGCTGGGTTGAGCCGCCTCATGGTGCCCGCTGCCACCAGTTCGCCGCACAGGCGGTGGTACTCGGCTTGCGAGCCGTCGCACCAGTAGACGTTGCGGGCTTTGGTGAGGGTGGCAACCTCCTGGACCCAGCGAACCAGGCCTGAATGGTGAACATAGGCAGGCACCCGAAGCTCGGGGTAACCGGCGTTGTTGTGCACAATGGCTCCTTGCGGAAAGTTAAGTGCCGTTAAGGTGAAATCGGGTCAAATTCAGAGCACCTATCGAGTGATCAGACCCTGACCCCGTTTCATCGTCGCCGGCCACGGCGCCGGGCCAGATTCGGGACTGCAGCGCATTCAAGTGTAGTGAGACACCCGCCATCCCACCCGCACATCTATGCAAGAAACGCATAATGTGATGCTGGCCAACGCTGACCGGGCGCGCCATGGCCCTGCCCCCTGGGGCCAGGCTGCTCGGGAGGTATCCTGCGCCCGGCATGCACAGCCTGAATGCCGAAACCGTCTGGCGCGAACTGACTCGCGCCGGCGCCGACCGCCGACACCCGTGGCGGGTGGTGGCTTTGTGCACCCAAGGGGACCAAGGGCCCCAGGCCCGACACCTGATCCTGCGGCAGGTGATGTCTGAGCAACGTCGGCTGCTTTTTTATACCGACACCCGCACCCAGAAGTTGCGCGAGATCGACGCCTGCCCCCAGGTGGCCCTGCTGATGTGGGACCCTGGACACCGGCGGCAACTGCGTACCACGGGGCAGGCGGCCCGCCTAGAAGACCCCCGGGCGGTGCAGATGCATTGGGCCAAGGTGCCCGAGGCTGCTCGGCGCGACTACGCCACGGTAGCGGCCCCCGGCGTGGCCCTTGTGGCAGGCACCGCCGAGCCCGAGCTGGACCTGGCCATGGCGCGTCAAAACTTCAGCGTGGTGAGCGTGCAGTTGGATCAGCTGGAGTGGCTGGAGCTGGGCCACCCGCAACATCGGCGCATCGGCTGGAGCTGGGATGCAGCCGCCCAGACCTGGCAGGCCCAGAGCTTGGTGCCATAAGGGCTCACGGGCTCACGGGCCCGCGGGCTCACGGGCTCGCGGGCTCGTGGGTCGTGGGTTCAAGCCCGCGCCGGCAGTGCGGCGAACAGAGCGCCATGACCGTTGCGATTGGGCTCCAACGCTGCGCCAACGACCGCACGGTCGGGCTCGAGCGCCTGAACCCGCAGCTGCAAAAAGTTCGCCAACGGGATGCGGGTGCGGATCAGGGTTTGCAACGCCTGCGCGGTCATCCGGGCCTGTGCAGGGCGCACAGTTTGTGCCCATCGGGGTCGCGCACATAGGCCAGGTGCAAGGTGCCCAGGCCACCGGTGCGCGGGCCCGGCGGGTCTTCAACCGACACACCGCCATGTGCCACAGCCACGTCGTGGAACTGCAGGACCTGTTCAGGCGATGAGCACTTGAAGCCAATGGTGCCGCCGTTGGCCACGGTGGCAGGCTTGCCATTGATCGGCTGGGTCAAGCAAAAAGCGCTGCCCTCGTGGCGATAAAACAGCCGGACGTGCCCGCTGGCCGATACATTACGCACCGGCTCGCCGGCGCCCAGCACGCCCAAGACGGCGTCGTAGAAGGCCTTGGCGCGCTCGATGTCGTTGGTGCCGAGCATGACGTGGTTGAACATGGTGGGCTCGCAAAAGGGTTGAAAAGGCCTGATGCTACGCTGCTGTGCAAAAGCCGCCGGGGCGCAGCTGCATACTGCCGCTGTTTGCGCGCTGACCCGCTCACCCTTGCCAAGCCCACCTCAATGAACATCCCCATTCGCTTGATCAGCGTAAACACCGCCCGGGCACAGCGAACCAGTGTGGCCGACGGCCGCAGCATCCTGACCGCTCATGGCAAGCAGCCCACCGCCGCGCGGGTGGAGGTGGGCCCTCTGGGCCTGTCCGGTGACGAGCAGGCCGATCCCACGGTGCATGGGGGGCGCGGCAAAGCGGTGTACGCCTACCCCCAAGAACACTACGCATTTTGGAAGACGGTCCGCGCACAGGCACGGGCGCAGCCTTGGGACGAAGAGCCCACGCCTGGCCTGATGGGCGAAAACCTCACGATCGCCGGCTTGATGGAGACCCACGCCTGGATCGGCGACCGCCTGCGCTTTGCAAACTGCACCCTGGCCATCAGCAAGCCGCGTATGCCCTGCGGCAAATTTGACGCGGCCTTGGGCTTCAAGCACGCCAGCAAGATGATGGTGCAAAGCGGCTTCAGCGGCTTCTACCTCTCGGTCCTGCAAGAAGGTACGCTGCAAGCTGGTGACGTGGCCGAGCTGCTGCCCGGGCCGCGCGAATTGACGGTTGCCGAGGCCTTTCGCAGCAAGGCCGGCCGCCAGCACCGGCGTTGAGGGCCCTGGCTTAAGCCGGCAGCAAGGGGTAGTCGGTGTAGCCGGCTGCGCCGCCACCGTACAGCGTTTCCCGCTGTAGTTCAGCCAAGGGCGCGCCCTCGCGCAGACGGCGGCCCAGGTCTGGGTTGCAGATGAAGGGCCGGCCGATGGCCACAAGGTCGGCTTGTCCGCTCGCTAGCGTGTCGCTGGCCATGTCAAGGTCGTAGCCGTTGTTGACCATCCACGCGCCTTTGAAGTGCTGGCGAAGGGCTTGGTAGTCAAAGGGCGGCACGCCCTTTTCAGTGAGGTCGCGCGCACCGCCCGTCTGCCCTTCGATCACATGCACATAGGCCAAGCCCAGCGGCGCCAGGTTGCGCATGATGTGGTCGAACAGCGCACCCACTTGGGTGTCTTGGGTGGCACCGTTGCTGGGGGTGATAGGCGACAGCCGCACGCCGGTGCGCCCACTGCCGATCTCCTGCGTCACCGCCTGCATCGCCTGCAGCAGCAACCGGGCGCGGTTCTCAATGGAGCCGCCGTACCCGTCGGTTCGGTCGTTGATGGTGTCACGCAGAAATTGGTCCAAGAGGTAGCCGTTGGCGCTGTGCACCTCCACCCCATCAAAGCCCGCACGGATCGCATTGGCCGCTGCGCGCCGATAGTCTTCGACGATGCGGGGCATCTCATCGGTGCGCAATGCACGGGGCTTTGAGCAGTCGACAAAGCCTTCGGTGTTGTAGGTCTTGCTGCCCGAGGCGCGGTCTGTTGAGGACACCGGAGGCTGGCCTCCAGGCTGCAGCGAGGTGTGGGAGATACGGCCCACATGCCACAGCTGGATCATGATGCGCCCACCCTGGGCGTGCACCGCTTGTGTGATGGGCTTCCAGGCCTGCACCTGCTCTTCGCTGTGGATGCCAGGCGTGTCCAGGTAGCCCTGTCCTTCGGGGCTGATCTGCGCCGCCTCGGTGATGATGAGACCGGCACCGGTTTGGGGATTGGCGCGCTGCTCGTAGTACTGGCGCATCAGGTCGTTGGGCACCGTGCCCTTGGCGCGGCTACGGGTGAGCGGGGCCATGACCAATCGGGTTCGCAACTCGATGTCGCCGATGCGGATGGGGTCGAAGAGGGTCGTCATATCGCTTCATTGTGTTCCCACACCCAAAGGCGCGCTCGATGAGCTTCAGTTCCAGCTGGCGGTCATTGGCGGCCTACCGTGTCCGCGCGGCCTTGGCGCTGAAGAATATCCCTCACTTGGTGCAGGCCATCGACATGCTTGGCGGCGAACACCTTCAGCCAGCATTCAGAGCGGTGAACCCGCAGGCGGTGCTGCCGGCGCTCAAGCTCGACGATGGGCAGGTGCTGTTCCAGTCCATGGCTATCTTGGAGTACTTGGAGGAGGTCGCGCCTGAGCCCGCGCTGCTGCCCTGAGATGCGGCCGGTCGCGCGCGGGTGCGGGGGCTGGCCCTCATCCACGCTGCCGGCACCCACCCACTGTTGGTGCCCAAGGTGCGGCAGCATCTCACACGCTTGGCCTCGCACCTGCTGGCCTTCATGTTCTTCAAGCTTGATGCGTCGGCCTACCCCATGGCCGTGGCCATCAACCAACGGCTTCAGGCCCTACCGGCCTTTGCCGCTTCGCATCCGCTGCAGCAGCCCGACGCCCCGCGCTGAAGTCGTTCAGCCCCGGTGGATGGGGTCCACCCACAACACGGTTTCGGGCTTTTCCACCGGCTCAATGTCCAGGTTGACCGCCGTGGCCTCTCCGTCGCTGCGCACCAGCACGCACTCCAGCATCTCGGTGGGGCTGGCATTGATCTCCTGGTGCGGCACATAGGGCGGCACATAGATGAAGTCGCCCGGGCCAGCTTCGGCGGTGAACTCCAGACTTTCGCCCCAGCGCATGCGTGCGCGCCCTTTGACCACAAAAATCACACTCTCCAGCGGCCCATGATGATGGGCGCCCGTCTTGGCGTCGGGGTGGATGTGGACGGTACCGGCCCACAGCTTTTGCGCGCCCACCCGCGCGAAATTGATGGCCGCCTTGCGGTCCATGCCCGCTGTTTGAGCGGTATTGGGGTCAAGTTGATTGCCCGGTACCACGCGCACGCCGTTGTGCTTCCAGGACGGCTCTGGCGCGTGGTGGTGATCGTCGTGGTCGGGGTGGTTGCTCATGGCAAGCGGCAGGCTCAGGTGCTGGAAGCCTTGATTCTGCGCCAGGCTTGGCCTGCGTGCGCAAGCACACCGGGCCGACCAGAGCCCTCATTGAGTTATCACGTACCAGGGCTCGGGACAGCTCGTCGCGACGGGGTAGTAAGCCCGATAGGGCGCGCAAAAGTACTGCGCCCGGAGCGGCAGGGGTTGGGGCGGAAGAACCACCAAAGCCGGCGCGGCCGGTGCCGTGACCAGATGGGAGGACGCCGGCGGCACCACCGGCACCAACACGGTGGCTTGCGGCTGGGCATGAGCGCTGCTGGCGCCTACCAGGGCCGCGCCAATGAGGCCCCCCACGATCAGCGGGCCCCACACCCCGCCGCGGCTGCGGATGTGGTGGCCCGGGTGGCTGTGGCGGCCGTGGTAAGCGTGGTGATGGCCCGGCACGCCCCGGTAGCCGTGTGGCCCTCGATCGGCGTGCGCCGGCATGGCGCCAGCCCAGGTAAGGCCTGACAACAGGGTCAGGGCAAAGATGCGAACCAAGGGCTTCATATGTGGTTCCTGTGGCAGCGGGTTGGGCGGCAGGCTTGCGCTTGCCCGTCCTTCCTCAACGCCTGCGCGAGCTCTCGGTTGACAGCCGGCTGGGCTACAGTGGTCCATGCTCGCCTATCGACATGCCTTTCACGCCGGGAACCATGGCGATGTTCTCAAGCACCTGGTGTTGGGCGAGGTGCTGCACCACATGGCCGAAAAGGCCAAGCCCTATTCGGTGCTGGACACCCACGCCGGGGCCGGCGGCTATTCACTGGAAGGGCGCTACGCCGGGAAAAAGGGCGAGTTCGAAGGCGGCGTGGCGTCGCTGTGGAACGCACAGGCAAACGGACGCACGGCATGGCCCGAGGCTATTGGGCGCTACTTGCAACTGGTGCGAGACTTCAACGGTGGCCCAGGCGCCAAGCTCAGCCAATATCCAGGTTCGCCGGCCATCGCCCAGGCCCTGATGCGGCCAGGCGATCCGCTGCACCTGTACGAGATGCACCCCACCGACGAACGTATTCTGCGCGCCTTCCTGGGGGCAAGGCCGCATACGCAGGTGCACCTTTGTGACGGCTTTGCCAGCCTCACGCGCGAACTGCCGCCGCCCTCACGGCGTGGTGTGGTGCTGATGGACCCCAGCTATGAGCTGAAGTCCGACTATGGAAAAGTGGTAGCTGCGGTGCGCGAGATCATGACGCGCTTTGTGCAAGCCGTGGTGATCGTGTGGTACCCCTTGGTGCAGCTGGTAGAGGCGGTGCAACTGCCCAAGCGCTTGCGCAGCGCAGCCGCCGCCGCACCCAAGGGTTGGCTGGACGCCCAACTCACGGTTCAGGCCGCGGATGCGCGGGGCTTCGGCATGATGGGCAGTGGTGTGCTGGTGATCAATCCGCCGCACCCGGTGCATGGGATGCTGCGGGAGTGTCTGCCCGTGCTAGCCGATCACCTGTCCCAGATCGAACAGCCCAAATGGGTGCTGGACGCCGGGCTGAAGTAAATCCCTTGGCCCGGTGCAGGCCAGGCGACCCAAGCAGGCCCGTTAAACCCCAGAGCCTCGGTCCGCTGCGAACTGCACTGCGAAAGCGGCGAAGCGGCCATTATCCAAAGCCTGGCGCACCTCGCGCATTAGGTTCAGGTAGTAGTGCAGGTTGTGAATGCTGGCCAACATCGGGCCCAGCATTTCACCGCAGCGGTCGAGGTGGTGCAGATAGGCGCGGCTGAAGGCGCCACTGACACTGCCGTCTTCGCGCGTGATGCCCTTGCAGGTGTAGCAGCTGCAGGTTGGGTCCAGTGGGCGCTCGTCGGTCTTGTAGCGGGTGTTGCGAATCTTGAGGTCGCCGAAGCGGGTGAACAGATGCCCATTGCGCGCATTGCGGGTAGGCATCACACAATCGAACAGGTCCACGCCGTGCTGCACGCCATAGACCAGGTCTTCGGGTGTTCCCACGCCCATGAGGTAGCGCGGCTTGTGCGCCGGCAGGCGGTGCGGGGTGTGGGCGGTCAGGCGCAGCATGTCCTCCTTGGGTTCGCCCACCGACACGCCTCCGACGGCATAGCCCGCAAGGTTCAGCTCCACCAACTGCTCCAACGATTCCTGCCGCAGGTTTTCGTACATGCCGCCCTGCACAATGCCAAACAGGGCGTTGGGGTTTTGCAGCCGCTCGAACTCGGCTTGGCAGCGCCGCGCCCAGTGCAGGCTCAGCTCCATGGAAACCCGCGCCTGCGCTTCGGTGGTGAGCACGCCCGCGGTTTGGTAGGGCGTGCATTCGTCGAATTGCATCGCGATGTCTGCGTTGAGCACCGTCTGGATCTGCATGCTCACCTCGGGCGTGAGGAATAGCTTGTCGCCGGTCACCGGTGACGCAAAGCGCACGCCCTCCTCGCTGATCTTGCGGCCCTTGCCGTCTTCGCCCGACAAGCTCCACACCTGAAAACCGCCGCTGTCGGTGAGGATGGGCTTGTTCCAGCGCTCAAAGCCGTGCAGCCCGCCAAACTGCTTGAGGATGTCTAGGCCCGGGCGCAGCCACAGGTGGAAGGTGTTACCCAGAATGATCTGTGCGCCCATTTCCTCAAGGCTACTGGGCATCACGCCTTTGACCGTGCCGTAGGTACCCACAGGCATGAAGATGGGCGTTTGCACCACGCCGTGGTTGAGGGTGAGCCGGCCGCGGCGGGCGTGGCCTTCGGTGCGCAGTATGTCGAACTGGAGCATGGGTGGATTGTGGGGCGCAGCCCTGGGCCTGGGGCGTGCTAGGCCCAGGCGGCAGCCGCCGTGTTTGGAGCGCTGGCACGCTGCAGCAACATCGCGTCGCCATAACTGAAGAAGCGGTAACGCCTGTCAATGGCGTGCCGATACAAGGCCATGATGGGTTCGTAGCCAGCAAAAGCGCAGACCAGCATCAACAGCGTGCTCTTGGGCAGGTGAAAGTTTGTGATCAGCCCATCAACCACACGGAACTCAAAGCCCGGGGTGATGAAGATGTCGGTATCGCGCGAGCTGGCTTGCAAGCGGCCATCGGCCGTGCGAGCCGCCGACTCCAGGGCCCGCAGTGTGGTGGTGCCGGCGGCCCAAATGCGCCCGCCGCGCGCGCGGGCCTGCTCGATGGCTGCAACGGTGGCCCTGCTCAGTTCGAAACATTCGCTGTGCATCCGGTGCTCGCGCAGGTTCTCGGTGCGCACCGGCTGGAAGGTACCCGCCCCCACATGCAGCGTGATGGCAGCGCGCTGGATGCCGCGCTCCTCCAGCGCGCGCAAGACACCTTCGTCAAAGTGCAGTGACGCCGTGGGCGCAGCCACCGCACCCGGCTTGGCGGCGAAGACGGTTTGATACCGGCTTTCGTCATCGGCCGAGTCTTCGTGGGTGATGTACGGCGGCAATGGCACATGGCCGTGGGCCTGCAGCAGCAGCAAGGGGTCGCTGGGAAAGCGAAGCTGGAAGAGGGCTTGATCCGGCCCGGTTCGGCCCAGCACCTCAGCCACAAAGCCATCACCCCCGCGCCCAACGAAGTGCAAGCGGCTGCCGGGCCTCGGTGACTTGCTGGCCCGCACATGGGCCCAGACCTCAAAGCCCGGCAGCACACGTTCCACCAAAGCTTCCACCGCGCCGCCGCTGCCCTTTTCACCGTACAGGCGCGCCTTGATCACCTGGGTGTCGTTGAACACCAGCAGGTCTTGGGGCTGCAGCAGACCAGGCAACTCGCGAAAAACTCGGTCCACCGCTTGCGGCAAGCGCCCATCGAGCAGGCGCGAGGCACTGCGCTGGGCGGCTGGGTGTTGGGCAATCAACTCCGGCGGAAGCTGAAAGTCGAAATCGGCCAGTGTGTAGTCACGGTCAGCGCCGGGGCGGCCGGTGGCCGATGTGGGGAAGAGGTCCGGGTTTGTCATGGCAGCAGGCTGTACTGACCTGTGGAAACAGCCGGCATTGTCCAGCAGCGGCCAGCCCCCGCACGGCCGTGCAGAATCAGCCCATGGCCGAGCCGTCTGCACTGCCCAAGGATAAGTCTGCGCCGCAGAAGGCGATGGACAAGATGGGCCTGCGCCGCGACGTCGACTTGGCGCTGCACCTGCCCCTGCGTTACGAAGACGAAACCCGGCTGGCGCCCATGGGGAGCTTGCTTCATGGCCAAACCGCCCAGTGTGAAGGCGTGGTGGTGGAAGCCCGCGTGGAGTTGCGGCCACGGCGGCAATTCATGGCGCGACTGCGCGACGACAGCGGTGAGTTGGTCCTGCGCTTTCTGCACTTTTTTCCCTCGCACCAAAAGACCTTGGCTTTGGGTGCGCGGCTGCGGGTGCGCGGCGAGGTGCGCGGCGGCTTCTTCGGCCATGAAATGGTGCACCCGGTTTTCAAGGCAGTGGGCGACGACGCCCCCTTGGCTGTTTCGCTGACCCCGGTCTACCCCACTTCTGCAGCCCTGCCTCAGGCTTACTTGCGCAAGGCAGTGGCCAGCGGCCTGCAGCGGGCACCACTGCAAGAGCTGATTCCCCCCCAACTCGTCAAGCCTGGCCTGCCCTCGCTGCGTGACGCACTGCAGGAGTTGCACCATCCGCCACCGCACGCCAGCTTGGCCGCCCTGGAAGACCGCAGCAGCCCGGCTTGGCAGCGCCTGAAATGGGAGGAACTACTGGCCCAGCAACTGAGCCAGTTGATGGCGCGCCGAGCGCGGGCCAGACGGCGCGCACCCGTCCTGCAGGCACAGCTCAGCGGTTTGCCCGAACGGCTCTTGGCCGCACTGCCCTTTGAGCTCACAGCTGCACAAAGGCGGGTGGTGGAGGAAGTCGCACAAGATTTGGCGCGCGCAGAACCCATGCACCGGCTGCTGCAAGGCGATGTGGGCTCAGGAAAAACCGTGGTGGCAGCCTTGGCTGCGGCGGTGGCCATCGATGCGGGCTGGCAATGCGCGCTGATGGCGCCCACGGAGATTCTGGCGGAGCAGCACTTTCGAAAGTTGGTGGGCTGGCTGCAGCCCTTGCTCAAAGCCCGCGGCCAAACTGTGGCCTGGCTGACCGGCAGCATCAAAGGCAAGGCGCGCAAGGCGATGCTGGAGGCCACCGCCGATGGGTGCGCCGCACTGGTGGTGGGCACCCAAGCGGTGATCCAAGGCACCGTGCAATTCGCGCGGCTGGGCCTGGCCTTGATTGATGAACAGCACCGTTTTGGCGTGGCACAGCGCTTGGCCTTGCGCAAGAAGCTCGAGGGCAGCAGTGCGGCAGTGGCCGAGCCGCACCCCGGGCCAGGGGCAGTCACAGACGCCACGCTCGAGCCCCACCTGTTGATGATGACGGCCACGCCCATCCCGCGCACCTTGGCCATGAGCTACTACGCCGATCTTTCAGTCAGCACCATCGACGAGCTGCCCCCGGGCCGAACGCCCATCGTTACCAAGGTGTTTGCCGACAACCGGCGCGACGCGGTGATCGAGCATATTCGGGAAGAGGTGGGGCGGGCCCGGCAGGTGTACTGGGTCTGCCCACTGATCGAAGAAAGTGAGGCGCTGGACCTGCAAAACGCCACTGAGACCCATGCGCAGCTCAGCCAAGCGCTGCCGGGCCTGATGGTGGGCCTGCTGCATGGGCGCATGCCGCCGGCGGAGAAGGCAGCGGTGATGTCACTGTTCAGCGCTGGTCAGATGCCCCTGCTGGTAGCCACCACGGTGATCGAGGTGGGGGTTGATGTGCCCAACGCAAGCCTAATGGTGATCGAACACGCGGAGCGCTTCGGCTTGGCCCAGTTGCACCAGCTGCGCGGTCGCGTGGGCCGCGGCACGGTCGCCAGCGTGTGCGTGCTGCTCTACACGCCACCCCTGTCGGACACCGGCAAGGCCCGATTGCGCGCCATGGCCGAAACGCAAGACGGTTTCGAGATATCCAGGCGAGATTTGGAGATTCGCGGCCCCGGCGAGTTCATGGGCGCGCGGCAAAGCGGCGACACGCTCTTGCGTTTTGCCGATCTTCAAGAAGACGCCCCACTCTTGCAGCATGCCCGCGCCGTTGCGCCGCGCCTGCTCGATGAACACGACGGTGCCGCCCAAGCCCATGTGCAGCGGTGGCTGGCCAACCGGGTGGAGTTCCTCAAGGCTTGAACCGGGGGGCGGGGTCCGGCCCCGTCAAAACTCGAGGTTGTCGATCAGGCGGGTGGCGCCGAGTTTGGCTGCAGCCAGGGCGACCAAAGGCTCGCCGGGCTGGTCGGGGCGCTGCAGGTCTTCGCGGCGGCGAATGCAAAGGTAGTCGGGCACCCAGCCGCGCGCAGCCAGTGCTGCGCTGGCCTCGGCTTCGATGGCCACCACAGCGCCCAAGCCTTCAGCCCTCACCCGCTGGGCCATGTGTTGAAGCAGGGCTTGCAGCTGCGGCGCCTCGGCACGCTCGGCTGCGCTCAAGTAGCCGTTGCGCGAAGACAGAGCCAAGCCGTCGGCCGCCCGCGTGATGGGGCCAGCCAAGATTTCGATGGGCAGGGCCATCTGCCGAACCATCTGCCGTATCACCATCAACTGCTGGTAATCCTTCTGACCGAATACCGCGCGGCGGGGCTGCACGATGTTGAAGAGCTTATGCACCACGGTGGCCACACCCACGAAAAATCCCGGGCGAAAGTGCCCTTCGAGAATGTCGGCCAGCTCCGGCGGCGGGTGCACCTTGTAGCCCTGGGTCACCGGGTACAGCTCGGGCTCGTCGGGGGCGAACACCAGGTCACAGCCCACCGATTCCAGCGCGTCCACGTCGCCCGGCAAGGTGCGTGGATAGCGGTCGAAGTCTTCATGGGGCCCGAATTGCAGGCGGTTGACGAAGATGCTGGCCACCACCAAAGAAGACTGCGGCCGGATGATGCGCACCAGATCCAGGTGCCCCTGGTGCAGGTTGCCCATCGTGGGCACAAAGCCCACCGCCGGCGAGGCGGCCAAGGCTGCGCGCAGTTCGGCGATGGTGTGGATGACGCGTATCGGCATGGTCAAGGAAGCGTGGTCAAAAAAGGGCCTGCGCCAACGACAGTGGCAGTGGCAAGGCCAGCCCCGACTTAGAAGCCGTGCAGGGCCTCGTCAGGGAAGGCGCCGCTCTTGACATCAGCCACATAACGGCCAACAGCCTCGTGAACACTGGCCGAGCCCTCCATGAAGTTGCGCACGAACTTGGGCTTGCGCCCCGGCGTGATGTGCAGCATGTCGTACAGCACCAGCACCTGTCCGCTGCAGCCTGCACCGGCCCCGATGCCGATGGTGATCAGCGAGGTCTCTTCGGTGATTTGCCGCGCCAGGGCCGAGGGCACCAGTTCCAGCACCAGCATGGCCGCACCCGCATCGGCCAGCTCGCGGGCGTGCGCGCGCAGCGTGGCCGCGGCCGCTTCGTCACGCCCTTGGACCCGCCAGCCGCCCAGGGCATGCACGCTCTGAGGTGTCAGGCCCAGGTGGGCGCACACCGGCACACCGCGCTCCACCAGGAAACGCACCGTCTCGGCCGTCCAGCCACCGCCCTCGAGCTTGACCATCTGTGCGCCGGCCGCCATGAGGGCTGAGGATGAACGCATGGCCTGGTCCTGACCTTCGTGGTACGAGCCACTGGGCAGGTCGCCCAGCAACCAGGCCCTGGGGTTGGCCCGCGCCACGCAGGCCACGTGGTAGGCCATGTCCTGCAGCGTCACCGCATTGGTAGAGGAGCGGCCCTGCAGCACCATACCCAGAGAGTCGCCCACCAGCAGGCAATCAACGCCGGCGTCGTCGAGTAGCGCAGCGAAGGCCGAGTCGTAACAAGTCAGCATGGCCACTTTTTCGCCAGCCTTGTGCATTTCGCGCAGTTTGTGCAGGGTCACGGGTTTGCGGTCCATCGGGCGCCTTTCCGAACAAAGCGGATCACGGTCGGTGTTGAGCACTGCCGCGCAGGCTCACACCAAGTTGGAGCGAAAGTGTAGCGAGGACCCCCATTCCCAACGCAAAATCAAGCCATGACGCTGACTGGACTCCGTTACATCGTGGCTGTGGCCCGCGAGCGGCACTTTGGGCGCGCAGCCGACGCCTGCTTCGTCTCACAGCCCACCCTGAGCGTGGCCATCAAGAAGCTGGAAGAAGAGCTCGATGTGAAGATCTTCGAGCGCGGGGGCAATGAAATTGCGGTGACGCCGCTGGGCGTGGCCATCGTGCGCCAGGCCCAAAGCGTGATCGAACAGGCCGCAGCCATACGGGAGATCGCCGCGCGGGGCAAAGACCCCCTCAACGGGCCGCTGAAACTGGGAATCATTTACACGATCGCGCCCTACCTGCTGCCCGAGTTGGTGAAGAACACCATCGAGCGGGTGCCGCAGATGCCCCTGGTGCTGCAGGAGAACTTCACGGTCAAGCTGTTGGACATGCTGCGCACCGGGGAGATCGACTGCGCGATCCTGGCCGAACCCTTCCCCTACACCGGCTTGGCCACCGCCACGCTGTACGACGAGCCCTTCATGGTGGCCGTTCCCAAATCCCACCCACTGGCCAAGCGAAAGTCTTTGCGCAGTGAGGAAATCAAGCAAGAAACCATGCTGCTGCTGGGTACGGGCCACTGCTTTCGCGATCAGGTGCTGGAAGTGTGCCCAGAATTCGCGCGCTTTTCGCAAGACGCTGAGGGCATCCGAAAGAGTTTCGAGGGCTCCAGCCTGGAAACCATCAAGTACATGGTGGCCTCGGGCATGGGGATCACCGTGGTGCCGCGCATGAGCGTGCCCGAAGAGAAATCCGGTTTGATCCGCCACATCCCATTCGAAGCCCCAGTACCCACGCGGCGCGTGGTGCTGGCCTGGCGGCGCAGCTTCACCCGCTACGAAGCCATTGCGGCCTTGCGCAATGCGGTGATGGCCTGCACCCTGCCCGGCGTTAACCGCATCAACGTCTGAAAGCATTTGGCTGTGGCGGTGGCAGGCCTGATAGCCGTGCTCGACCTGCAGCCCGAGGCCGGGGCTGGACGGCTCAAGTTCGCACGGCCTGATCCCTCGCGGTACTGCGTGCAGTGGCACACCAGCTGCACGATGGGTGCGCTGGTGGACTCCAAACGAAAGGCGCCGCAGCGGCAATGGACCTGGGCAACCGGTGTGGCCGCTGGGGCGCTGGACGGGCTGGGGGCTGATGTCATGCGGGGCTCCTTCTGTCATCTCGGGTGATCTCACCGACGGCGCGGATGTCGGCCTCATGCGCTTCATCACGCCAGGTTTCAGCCAAGGCCTCCTGGTACCACTGCTGCATGGCCGGCAGTGCCAAAAGACGCTGCACATAGCCCTGCGCCACAACAGACAAGGCCGGGCCATAAGTCTGCGCCCGAAAGGCCACCGGCGCGTAGAAGGCGTCCACCGCGCAGAACGCCGAACCCGCGAGGAAGGGGCCGCCAAAGCGATCGATGCCCTCGCGCCAAAGCTGGTCGATGCGCCCCCACTGGGCCGCCAGCTCAGTGGCCCTTTCAGCCGGCAAGGGGTGCAGCTTCACCCGCTGCCCGCAGCTCATGGAGCAGTAGTGGCGCACCGCGCCAAAGCCCGCATGCATCTCGGCGCTGGCCGACCGCGCCCAGGCCCGCGCGACCCGATCAAGCGGCCACACCGCAGGCTGCTGCTCGGCCAGATACTCGGCAATTGCCAGCGAGTCCCAAACGGTGAGCGCCCCATCCACCAAGCACGGGACCTTGCCCGTTGGCGAAAACGCGCGAAAGGCGGCGCCCGAATCGGGCCCGAAAGGCACGAGCACCTCTTCAAATTCGAGGCCCAGGTGCTTCATCAGCACCCATGGCCTCAACGACCAAGATGAATAGTTCTTGTTGGCGATGTACAGGCGCATGGCCGGGGGTCCTTTGAAAGCGCTCTTCAGTCGATCTTGGCAAAGCGTGGCTGCCGGGTTCCCTCAAGCTCCACGGTCTCCCGGAACATCGCGTACGGACGCACCCAAGTGCCGCTGTCGTTGTAGAGCAGGCGGTAGAGCACCAAGGGTTCCAGGGTTTCGCTGTGGCGGACCACGCCCAGCACCTCGTAGTCCAGGCCCTTGTAGCGGCGCCAGCGGCCGAGCGGTATGAGGGGCAGAGGTGGCAGCATCGGATCGGCCAAGGGTAGGGCCTGAGGCGTTGACTGAACCTTGAAGTGTCCCACCGCCATCGCCAGGTCGAAGCCGAGCCGCAAAGGGGCTTGATCAGGCCTCGCAGGCCAGGAGCACCCGCTCGCTCCACAGTTGGCTTGCTGCTTCATTGGGGTGGAAACCATCGCGGGCGAGAAAATCCGCCGTGAGAGGCAAATCCAAGTCCACCAGCCGCCAGGCACCAGGCAAGCCGGGCAAGGCTTGGCGTGTGGCACGGTTGAGCCGCTGAGCGCCCAGGCCCAGGTACCAAGCCAGCGGCTGGGGCAGCAGGGTGAACTCGTGGATGCGCGGTATGCCGCTGAAGGCCACGCGGCGGGCCTGGAAACGTTGCTCGAAACACTGCGCCAGTTCGCGCAGCAGGCCCATCCACTTCGCAGGTGAAGTGCCTTGCAGCACATCATTGATGCCGGCCGACACCACAATCAGGTCGACGGGTTGTGGTGGCGCCTTCTGCGCGGCGCGCAAAATTTGCGAAAGTCCATCACCGCTGCGCGCCATCAAGCGCCAGTGCACTGTTCGGTTGGCTGACAGGGCGCGTACCAAGCAACCGGTGAGGGCTTCCTCCTGCGTGGCGATACCCACCCCCGCTGCGGCCGAATCGCCCAGCACCAGCAGGCTGAAAGGCGGGCCCTGACCCGCCACGCCCTCACGCGGGCCGGCGGCTTCGGGCAACTCCAGCGCCGTGCGCCGAACCCGCCGGCCTTGCACCAACAGCACGGGCGCCAAGGCAGCCGTGATCAGGGCATGCTGCATCGTGGTGGCACCAGGGCGCTTTGCTTGATGGGGTGTTCGCTCAACAAGAAGTCACACGGTGGGAATGGAGTTCTGAACGTTCGCCATCGGGCGCCGCTAGCTGCGATCCAGGCCAGGCAACACTTTCGCCATCGCCTGCGCCATCAGACGATCCTCTTGAGCCCCCTGCGCAGCGCCTTCCATCACCCCCCGCTGGTCCGCCGGCAAGCGGTTTTGGCTGAGCTTGAACTTGGCCTGAACCTGCATGATTTCGATCTCCAGGCCTACGATGGCGCTCAGCATGGTCTGCGTGAAGTCGGGCGGCGCATCGTCGACCGACCAGGGCTGGGCACGCTGCTCCTCATGCCGATTCGTCAGCCGCGACACCAAGGCGTGCAGCTCTGCTGTGTCGTGGATAAAGCGCGGAAGCCCCTGGGCATGCACCACCGCATAGTTCCAAGTGGGGACGACCTTACCGGTTTCACGCTTGGTGGGATACCAGCTCGGCGTCACATAGGCCTGAGGGCCGTGGAAGATCACCACGCTGGACGTTGGAGCCGATTGCCAAACCGGGTTGGCGCGGGCCACGTGGCCTAGTAGCGTGCCATATTTGCCGCGCACGGGGTCCAGATGCAGGGGCAGGTGGTTGATCACCGGCTCACCGGCCACCACGCACACCCACGTGGCCAAAGGGTGCGCATGCATCAGGGCCCGCCAGGCCGTTGGGTCGTTCTGCTCGAAGTGGCGGGGCAGGTACAGAGTCATGGTGGTCCTCGCTCGAGTGCCTAGGCGCTCGCACGCTTCGGCGCTGCAGCGCTGCAGCGTTGCAGCGGCCTAGTATGCCGTGGCTAATCCGTTGGCACAGCCATGCGTTGGGTCCCAGGATAATCCGCACATGGCCGAACTCTCCCCCGAAGTGCGCCGCCGGCGGACTTTCGCCATCATCTCTCACCCCGACGCGGGCAAGACCACGCTCACGGAAAAGCTGCTGCTGTTCTCCGGCGCCATTCAAATCGCCGGCAGTGTGAAGGCGCGTAAAGCGTCGCGCCACGCCACCTCAGATTGGATGGAGATTGAAAAGCAGCGCGGTATTTCGGTGGCCTCTTCCGTGATGCAGATGGAGTACCGCGGCTGCGTCATCAACCTGCTGGACACCCCTGGCCATCAGGACTTTTCGGAAGATACCTACCGTGTGCTCACCGCCGTGGACGCCGCGCTGATGGTGATCGATGCAGCCAACGGCGTGGAACCCCAGACCCGGCGTCTCCTGCAGGTGTGCCGCGCCCGCAACACGCCCATCCTCACCTTCGTCAACAAGATGGACCGCGAGGTGCAGGAGCCGCTGAACCTGATGGACGAGATCGAGCGCGAGCTTGGCATGACGGTGGTGCCCTTCACCTGGCCGGTGGGCATGGCCAAGTTCTTCGGCGGCGTGCTGGACCTGCGCAACGACAAGATGCGCGTCTTCAGGCCGGGCGAGGACCGCGTGGCCGGAAACGAAGAGGTTATTGACGGCTTGGCCAACCCAGCGCTGGCCAACCGGTTCGGTGCGGCGTACGAACAGTCCGCCGGTGAAATCGAACTGGTGCGCGAGGCCGCGCCGGCCTTCGACGAGACCGAATTCCTGGCCGGCCGCCAGACGCCCATGTTCTTTGGATCGGCCATCAACAACTTCGGCGTGCAAGAGGTGCTGGATGCGCTGGTGGACCTGGCGCCCGCGCCCGCGCAGCGCCCCTCTGTGCAGCGCACGGTGAACCCTGACGAGAAGAAGTTCACCGGCGTGGTGTTCAAGATTCAAGCCAATATGGACCCCGCACACCGCGACCGTATCGCCTTTGTGCGGGTAGCCAGCGGCAAGTTCGAGCGTGGCATGCGGCTGAAGGTGGTGCGCAGCGGCAAAGAGCTGCGGCCCAACACGGTGGTCACCTTCATGAGCCAGCGGCGTGAGCTGCTGGAGGAAGCCTATGCCGGCGACATCATCGGCATCCCCAACCATGGCGTGCTGCAACTGGGCGACACGCTCACCGAAGGCGAGGCCCTGCAGTTCACCGGCCTGCCCTTCTTCGCGCCCGAGATGTTCCGCACGGTGGAAGTGGCCGACCCGCTGCGCACCAAGCAGCTCAAGGCCGGCTTGCAGCAACTTGGCGAAGAGGGCGCTATTCAGGTGTTCCGTCCGGCCGCCGGCTCGGTGCTGATGTTGGGCGCGGTGGGCCAACTGCAGTTTGAAGTGGTGGCGCACCGGTTGGAACACGAGTACGGCTGCAAAGCCCGCATTGCGCCCGCGCGCTACAACGTGGCGCGCTGGGTGACCTGTTCAGGCGATAACGGCGGTGAGAAGGAGCTGCGGCGCTTCATCGACCACAACGCGCACCGGGTGGCCTTTGATGCCGTGGGAGCACCCACCGTGCTGCTGGAGTATTTAGGCGAGCTGCGTGCGATGCAGGACAACTGGCCCAAGATACAGTTCCACGCCCTGCGCGAGCATGCGGGGTTTGTGTTTCAGAAGCAGCTGGACGTTTGAGCCGGTGGGCGGCGCGGCTTAGGCCCAGCGCTTGAAAAGCGGCCACAACAACACCAGCGCCAAAGCCCATACGCCTATAACCAAGGCGCCTGCCCAGCGCAGCCGCACCTTGGGCTGCTGCGCAGCCAGATGCGCTTCGCGCCGGGCGCTTGCTGCAGCTTTCACAGGCGCAGGCAACAGGCGCAGTGCCAACCAAATCAGGCCGGGCAGCAGGATCAGGTCGTCAAGCAGCCCAAGCACGGGGATGAAATCCGGGATGAGGTCTATGGGGCTCAGTGCGTAGCCCACAACCAAGACAATCAGCGCCCGCACCCACCAAGGCGTGGCGTGGTACCCAAGGGCATACCAAAGCGTGAGGCCGTCATGCTTGAGGGCGCAGGCGGCTTGGCGCACTCGCGCGATCAGTTGGCTCATGAAGGACCAGCCGCGTTGGACGCCTTTGCGAATACGGATCAAGGCAAGGCTCAGGGCTTGATGTAGGCGTAACCCTCACGCACCTGCAAGCGTCCAATGCGAACCACGCCTGAAGGCGTGAACTCGGTCTCCATCGAGAACTGCTCGCGCTTGAGGTTGCGGTTCCTCAAGGTGATCTCACACGCCTCGAAGCGCACCTTGCGGGCCTTCAGCGCCGCGACCAAGGCGGCATAGTCCACGTTTGGGTTGCGTTCATCCTTGGCTCCTTCCATCAAGAAGTCCACGCCCTCGGCGTGCGTGACCACCACGATCTGCGTGTCCGGCGCCACATCCAGGTGGTTGCGGATGTTGCGCAGGCCCTTGGTAGCTTGCTGCGCGGCGTTGTCGATGTGATAGACCACGCGGTCGGGGCCTTGTGCGGCCATTTGCGCCGCAGCGGGCATCGGCATGGCCAGGGCGGCAAGCAGGGCGAAGGTGGCGGTGCGTGCAGGGAACATCATCACGTATCCTCGAAATGCTGGAGTTGCCATTTTGGTCCCGATCGTGACGCACCGTCTAAACCTGTACCTCGCCCTCATCCGCTGGGACCGGCCGGCGGGTTGGCTGCTGCTGCTGTGGCCCACGATGAGCGCACTGTGGATTGCCGCGCAAGGCTTTCCCGGCTGGCACCTGCTGGCGGTGTTCGTGCTGGGCACCATCCTCATGCGCAGCGCGGGTTGCTGCGTCAACGATGTGGCCGACCGTGAGTTTGATCGGCACGTCAAGCGCACCGCGCAGCGCCCAGTGACCAGCGGCGCAGTGTCGGTCAAGGAGGCACTGATGTTGGGCGCCGGGCTGGCGCTGGTTGCCTTCGCCCTGACCCTGACCACCAACCCCGCCACCATTGCCCTGTGCGCGCCGGCCTTGACCGTCACCGTCTTGTACCCGTATGCCAAGCGGGTGCTGAGCATGCCGCAGGCGGTGCTGGGTGTGGCCTTTAGCTTTGGCATTCCCATGGCCTTTGCCGCCGCTTTGGGCCGCCCCGAATGGTCTTGGGCATCCATCGGGAACGCTGTCCCCTGGCAGGCTTGGGCGCTCTTGATTTCCAATTTGTTTTGGGTCTTGGCCTACGACACCGAATACGCCATGGTGGACCGTGACGACGACCTGAAGATCGGCATAAAAACCTCAGCGATCACACTGGGCCGTTATGACGTGGCCGCCGTCATGGGCTTCTACCTGGTGCACCTGTGGAGCTGGAGCTGGCTGGGCACGGGGATGGGCTTGGGGCTGTGGTTTCAGATGGGCATCGTGGGCGCCGGGTTGCAGGTGGCCTGGCACTACACGCTGATCAAAACCAGAAACCGTGAGGCGTGTTTCAAGGCCTTCCGGCTGAACCACTGGTTGGGCTTTACGGTGTTTGTCGGTACCGTGCTGGACTTGGCGCTGCGCGGTCGCTGATCGGAGCTTGCTCGCAGGGGAACTTAGGCGCCAAAAGCATCGCCCAATTCCCGCGCGCGGGCTTGGGCCGCCAGAAGGGCCCGCACAATGGCCTCTTGCACCCCGTCGGCTTGCATCGACGTCAAGGCCGCGTGGGTGGTGCCGCCCTTGGAGGTGACTTGAGCACGCAGCTCAGCTGGAGACAAGGCCGATTGCTGGGCCAGCATGGCCGCACCCAAGACCGTCTGGATCGCCATCTCGCGCCCCTGGGCCTCGTCAAGGCCCATGCGCTGAGCAGCCTCCACCATTGCTTCGATCAAATAGAAACCATAGGCCGGCCCCGAGCCCGACAAGGCCGTCACCGCATCAAGATCAGCCTCCTGCTGAACCCACACGCTGCGGCCGGTGGGCGCAAACAAACGCTCGACCAGCTCGCGCTCGTCGGGCGCCACCGAAGGCCGCGCATACAGGCCCGCCATGCCTTGGCCAATGAGCGCCGGCGTGTTGGGCATGGCCCGCACGATGCGAGCGCTGCCGCTGGCCGCCTCCAGTGCAGCACAGCGAATGCCGGCCATCACGCTGAGCTGCAGCGCGCCGCCAACGAAAGTGGCGCAGGGCGCTGCAGCCTGGCGAAACAACTGGGGCTTGACCGCCCACACCACCACCGAGGCGCGGGCCAGCGCGTCGTCCGCTGCCGCCTGTGCGCACACACCAAACCGATCCTGCAGAGCACAGCGCTGCTCGGGCAAGGGCTCCACCACCAACAGGCTGGCAGCGGCAGTTCCGCTGTGCAGCAGCCCGCCGATCAGGGCACTGGCCATGTTGCCGCCGCCGATGAAGGCGATGGTGCGGGTGTGGCCGGTCGGTTGGTTCTGCGCGTTCATCAAGCCGGAGTGTAGGGTGGCCCCAAGGCGATGGGCGGTATCCGATCAGGCGGGAAAGCCGCTGCCATTGCCCAGCACAACGGCTTCTGCGGGCACCTGTGGGTGCAGGCCCAAAAGATCACACACGGCCTGCGCATCGCGGCGCACCACCGGTACGTGGTCGGCTGGGTCGCGGCACTCGCCCACGCCCACCAACGGCTCGTCAGGAGAGGTCCACATCAGCTCTTTCGCATCAGGGTGCTTTTGCCGAACAGGCTTTCCACCAGGTCCACCGCCAGCTCGGCGGTCTTGTTGCGCACATCCAGCGCCGGGTTGAGTTCCATGATGTCCAGGCTGGCCAGCCGCCCGGTGTCGGCGATCATCTCCATGCACAACTGGGCTTCGCGGTAGGTGGGCCCGCCTGGTACGGTGGTGGCCACACCGGGTGCAATCTCAGGGTCCAGAAAGTCCACATCGAAGCTCACGTGCAGGTGGGTGTGTTCGTCCAGGGTGGCCAAGGCCAGCTCCATGGCGTGGCGCATGCCCATTTCGTCAATGAAGCGCATGTCGAAGACCTCCAGCCCCTGCTCATGCACGAACTGCTTCTCACCCAAGTCCACGCTGCGAATCCCGATTTGGCGCACCCAACGCGGCTTGAGTGCGGGGTCCTGTGCGCTGAAGCCGCCCAGGCCCACCAATTCAGCCGGGCCGTGGCCACACAGCACCGCCATCGGCATGCCGTGTAGGTTGCCGCTGGGGGTCAGGTCGGGGGTGTTGAAGTCGGCATGCGCATCCAGCCACAGCACGCGAAGCTTGCGGCCCTGTTGGCGGCAATGGCGTGCCACCGCGCTGATGCTGCCAATGCCCAGGCAATGGTCGCCGCCCAAGACGATGGGCAGCGAGCCGGCCTGCAGGGTTTGGGCCACCGCAGCGTGCAACGCCAGGTTCCAGGCCAGCACTTGCGGCATGTGGCGGTAGCCGCCCTGCGCGGGTTGCCAGGGGTTGGACGGACCCTGAAGGTTGCCCAGGTCGCAAACCGACAGGCCGCGCGCCCTCAGCGCTGGCTCCAGCCCTGCCACTCGCAGGGCCTCGGGGCCCATCGAAGCACCTCGGGTGCTGGCGCCCACATCGGTGGGCGCGCCGATCAAAACCGCTTCAGTTCGGTGCATGCGCCGTGGTCCTGCTGCCAAAGATGGCCGTTCCGATGCGCACCAAGGTGGCGCCTTCGGCGATGGCCGCTTCCAGATCATCGCTCATGCCCATGCTCAAAACCGGCAGCTGTAGGCGGGGGTCCCTCCGCTGCAGTTCGTCGCGCAGTTCACGCAAGGCACGGTGTGGCGCGCGGCGGGCCACCTCGTCATCGGCCGGCTCGGGGACGGACATCAGGCCCCGCAGGCGCAGACGCGGCAGGGCCTGCACGGCCTGGGCCAGGGCCAAGGCCTGGGCCGGCGCCACGCCCGACTTGCTGGACTGCCCGCTGATGTTCACCTGCAGACACACCTGCAGAGGCGGCAGTTCAGCAGGCCGCTGCTCAGACAGGCGCTGCGCAATCTTCAAGCGGTCGATGCTGTGCACCCAATCAAAGTGCTGCGCCACCACTCGGGTCTTGTTGCTTTGCAAGGGGCCGATGAGGTGCCACTGCAGGCCTTGCAAACCACCAGCCGCATCACCGGGTGCGCTGTCACGCTGCGCCTGCCACTGGGCGATCTTGTCAACACCCTCTTGCACGTAGTTTTCACCAAAGTTCCGCTGTCCGGCGGCCGCCGCCTGGGCGATGGCCTCCCAGGGTTTGGTTTTGCCCACCGCCAACAAGGTGACCTCGCCGGGGGGCCGACCACAGGCCTGGCATGCCCTCGCAATCCGCCCCTGGGTGTGGGCCAGCGACTCGGAGATGGTTTCCATAATGAATCGAGCGTACCGCAGCGGCACCGCTCCGCACCGCAGCCCCACCGCGTACGGCCCATGGACATCACCGCCCTTCTGCACGAAGCCCTGCGCCAGGGCGCCTCCGACCTGCACCTAGCCGCCGGGCGCCCTCCGATGCTGCGGGTGCACGGCGACCTGCGCAACCTTGGCGAGTCCGCCGTGGGGCAAGAGGCCGTGCAGGCCCTGCTGCAGCCCCTGCTCGGCGCAGCCCCGCAGATTCGGGCTCAAGCCCTGCACGACCTGGACTTCAGCTGCGAGGTCGGCGGCTTGGCGCGGTGTCGGGTCCATCTGTTCTCCCAGCGCGCTGGGCCCGCAGCCGTCCTTCGCCTGGTGCCCTCGGCCATCCGCAGCCTGCACAGCCTTCAGGCCCCGCCGGCGCTGGCCGACCTGGCATTGCGGCCACACGGTCTGGTGCTGGTGGCGGGCTCCACCGGGTCGGGCAAGAGCACCACCCTGGCGGCCATGATCGACCATCGTAACCGCGGCCACCGCGGCCACATCCTGACCATCGAAGACCCGATCGAGTTCATCCATGAGAGCCGGCTCAGCTTGGTCAACCAACGCGAGGTCCACACCCACACCATCAGCTACGAAGCGGCCCTGCGCTCGGCCATGCGCGAAGACCCCGATGTGATTGCCCTGGGCGAGCTGCGAGACAGCGATTCGATACGCCTGGCCCTCAGTGCGGCTGAAACCGGCCACCTGGTGTTGGCTACGCTGCACGCCAGCAGTGCGGCACAGGCGATAGACCGCATGGTCGATGGCTTTGATGCCGTGGAAAAGGCCTGGGTTCGGGCCCTGCTGTCAGAGTCGCTTCGGGGTGTGGTGTACCAAGTGCTGTGCAAGACCGCCGATGGCCAGGGTCGCATGGCCGCCTGGGAGGTGCTCGTGGGTACCCCGGCCGTCGCCCACCTGATTCGCGAGGGCAAGGCTGCACAGTTGGTTTCCGTGATGCAATCCGGCCTCAGCCAGGGCATGCAAACCTTGGACCAACACCTGGGCCAATTGCTGCGCAGCGGCCACATCAGCCCGCAGTACGCCCGCAGCTTGGCCCGATTTCCGGAGAATTTGTGATGAGCAGCATCGGCCCCAAAACCTACGAGTGCCTCCCCCCGCAACGCGTGGCCTTTCTGGGCCTGGGCGTGATGGGCCTGCCCATGGCGGGCCACCTGGTGCGCGCGGGCCACCACGTCACCGTCTACAACCGTACCGCCGCCAAAGCGCAGGCCTGGGCGGCCGAGTTCGGCGCAGCCACTGCTGCCACGCCGGCCTTGGCAGCCCGAGGGGCCGCCATCGTCTACGCCTGCGTGGGCAACGACGACGATTTGCGCTCCATCACGCTGGGCCCTGACGGTGCCTTTGCTGGCATGGAGCCCGGTGCGGTGTTCGTGGACCACACGACCGCTTCGGCCAACGTGGCCCGCGGCCTGTGGGAACAGGCGCGCACCCAAGGCCTGCACTTCGTGGATGCGCCGGTATCGGGTGGGCAAGCTGGTGCTGTCAACGGCCTGCTAACCGTGATGTGTGGCGGCGAGCAGGCCGCCTTCGACGCCATCAAACCGGTGACGATGGCGTTTTCACGCGCGGTGACCCGCGTAGGCGACAGCGGTGCGGGCCAATTGGCCAAGATGGTCAACCAGATCTGCATCGCCGGCCTGGTGCAGGGCCTCAGCGAAGGCATCGCCTTTGGCCAACGTGCCGGTCTGGACATGCGCCTGGTGCTGCAGGTCATCGGCAAAGGCGCAGCGCAAAGCTGGCAGATGGACAACCGCGGCCCGACGATGGTGGAAGACCGCTTCGACTTCGGCTTTGCAGTGGACTGGATGCGTAAAGACCTGGGCCTTTGCCTGGAAGAGGCCCGGCACAACGGCGCCAAGCTGCCGGTAGCCGCATTGGTCGACCAGTTCTACGCGGATGTGCAGGCCATGGGGGGCCAGCGCTGGGATACCTCCAGCCTGATCAAGCGGCTGACGTGACGGCGTGGGTAGGCGCTTTGCACCCACCCATCGGCTGGGTTGTGCCAGAGTGCCGGTGCATGCGGCTCAGCGCGTACCGGTGGCCTTGGAGCGCAGCCGTATCACCTCTTCGGCGCTGATCATCTCGAACACGCGCACCACCTTCTTCACGCCCGAAACACTGGCGGCCAGTTGGGTAGCGCGGCGGCTTTCCGCTTCGGACACCATTCCCATCAGATACACCACGCCGCCTTCAACCGTGATCTTGAAGGCCGAGGCCGAGAGGTCGGCTGCCTCGATGAACTTCGCGCGGATCTTGCCCGCGATGATGCCGTCTGAAGCCCGCGCGGTCAGGGCTGAGGGAAAGCCCACGGTGAGTTCATTGACCACGCCCTTGACGTTTTCCACCGCCGCGGCGGCCCGCTCGATGGCGGCGCGGGCGGCCTCGCTGGGCACTTCGCCGGTCAGCAACACCGCGCGGTTGTAGGCATTGGCGTTGACGTTACCCTTGTCGCCCACCACCTCCTTGGCGCGCTGGCCCACCTTGATCTCGATGGTTTTGTCCTCCAGCTGAATGCCAGTGGTGCGGCGGTCCACAGCCACCACGGCCGAGCCGCCCGCCACAGCGCCGATGGCCAACACCTCGCAGCCCTGCAGGGCCAAGGTCGAGGCCACCGATGCGGCCAGCAGGGCGCAGCGGCCCCAAGTGCCCACCAAGGGCTTCACGCTGAAGGGGCATATTGACGAGGTCATTCGGTTTCTCCGAGCAGTTGCAGATCGAGCGCGTCGACCAGGGCCAGCCAAGCCAACCGGTACAGGGTACCGGCCTGGGCGAGGCGGTCGGCGCGCACGGGGATATGGATGTCGATATCGGTCAGCAGTTCCGCACTGGGCGACAGCGGCGCCTCGCGCGCAGCCGCCGTCCACAGCACGACCGAGAGCTCGCGGTCGTGGGCCGCTTCGATGAGTGGTCCCAAAGCCTGGGGTACGGCATTGGCGGCCGGGCCCTCGAAAACCACCAGCACGTCCCCCGGAAGCCCCAGGGCATGCACCTGGCGCGCCATCACCGCCGCCGGATCTGCGGCGCCGCCGCCAGCGGCCTGAGTCAGCGCGGCGTTCACAGCCGGGTCAGCACCCAGGGTCAAGGCGGGCAGGCCGGGGCGGAGGCGTTCAGCACCCCCCATGAACAAGGCGGCGGCGTACAGAGCATCGGCTTGTGCCGAGCCGGTTCCCACCACCAGCAACTTGCCCCCACCGGTCACCGCCGCCAGCAGCAGTTCCACCGCAGCAGCCACCGGGCGGGTCAGGCTTTCGGCTGCCTGCACCAAGCCGTCGGCGGTATCGTAAAACTGCTGCTGAATGCGGGGCTCGAGCATGGTGGGAATCATAAGTCAGGGTACCGGCCAGCCCCTGCGCATGTGGCCGACCCCTCGCCGTCGCGTCAGTCGGCCGCCTGGAAAGCCCCCGGCCACCAGTGCAACACACCGCCTTCCAGCGCCACCACGTCGAAGCGGCACGGGGGTGGGCTGGTCCAACGCAAAAGGTAGTGCCGGGCCGCCCACACCAGTCGGCGCTGCTTGAGCGCCGTCACACTGGCCCCTGCGCCCCCCTGGCGGGCCTGCGCGCGGGCCCGCACTTCCACAAACACCAGCGTGCCTTGGGTGGTTCGCATGATGAGGTCGATCTCCCCCCCGCGCCGATAGGGGCCTGCGGCGACCCGATAATTGCGCTGCACCAGCGTCAGACCCTGGGCCTGCAGGTGACGGCAGGCGCGGTCTTCGGCCTCTGAACCCTTTTGCTGTGTGAATCCCACCGCCGTGCTCAGCGCTGCGGCCCTAGCGGCCGGCGCACAAGACTTCCCCCCGGGTGCACTGTATGTGGTGGCCACGCCTATCGGCAACCTTGCTGACATCACCCTGAGGGCAGTGCACACCCTGGCCCTGGTGGATGCGGTGGCCTGTGAGGACACCCGACAGAGTGCCCACTTGTTGACGGCCCTGGGCCTGCACAAGCCGCTGCTGGCGGTGCACGAACACAACGAGCGTGAGGCCGCGCAGCGCGTGCTGGAGCGGCTGCAGCGCGGGGAGCGCGTGGCCTATGTCAGCGATGCGGGCACACCGGCAGTCAGCGACCCAGGTGCCGCGCTGGTGCAAGCCGTGCGCAAAGCGGGTTGTCGGTGCCTGCCCTTGCCCGGGGCCAGCAGCGCCTTGGCCGCGCTCAGCGTGGCAGGCGATGTATCCAAGCAGGGCTTTCGCTTCATCGGTTTTCTGCCCTTCAAGGGCTCTGAGCGGGCCGCGGCCCTGCGAGCGGCGGTGATCGACGCCTGCAGCGTGGTGTTGTTCGAGTCTCCCCACCGCGTGGAAGCCTTGGCAGAGGAACTGGCCCAGGCCTGCCCAGCGCGCCGCTTGACCGTGGCCCGAGAGCTGACCAAACAGTTTGAGGCCGTCCACACCCTGACCGCTGGCGAGTGGCCCGCGTGGCTGGCGGCGGACCCCAACCGCCGCCGCGGTGAGTTCGTGCTGGTGCTGCACGGCGCGGTGGGAGGCTCGTCGGCGGCACCCGAGGCGCGGCATTTGGGCTCCCCCAGCCGTGCCGAACCGTCCACACCTGAGGAGCAAGCCGCCCACCGGGTCTTGGCCATCCTGTTGCAAGACCTGCCCGTCAAGCAAGCGGCCACCCTGGGTGCTGAAATCTCCGGCTTGCCGAAAAAGCGCCTTTACCAATGGGCCCTGGATTTAAAGGATGCTCAAGGCGAAGGCGTGGCCGATGCCTAGAATCAAACGATGATCTCACGCGAACCCACCCTTGAACGCCTGGCGATTGCCGACGGATTGCTGCTCAAACCCAACGGCTTGCAAGAGGCCCACCTGGCACGCGCGTTGGCCACCATCGGGGAGCACCGCATCGACGACGCAGACCTGTACTTTCAATTCACCCGCCATGAGGGGTGGAGTCTGGAAGAGAGCATCGTCAAGAGTGGCTCTTTCAGCATCGACCAGGGCGTGGGCGTGCGCGCGGTGGCCGGCGAGAAAACCGCCTTCGCTTACTCGGACGACATTTCTGAGGCGGCCCTCCTGGACGCAGCCCGCACGGTGCGCACGATCGCCGCAGCTGGCCAGAGCCGCCGCGTCAAGGTGGGCGCAAACAAGCCCATGGTGTCTTCGAGCCGCTTGCTTTACGGCACCACCGACCCCATCGGCACCCTGGACAGCGCGGGCAAAGTGGCCCTGCTGGAGCGTATGGAGAAAATGGCCCGCGCCCAGGACCCTCGCATCGTTCAGGTGATGGCTGGTGTGGCCGCCGAGTACGACGTGGTGATGGTGGCCCGCGCCGACGGCACCCGCGCGGCCGATGTGCGTCCCCTGGTTCGATTGAGCCTGACCGTGATCGCCGAACAGAACGGGCGTCGAGAAGTGGGCTCAGGCGGTGGCGGCGGGCGCTACCCGCTGGGCTATTTCACCGACGAACGGCTGGCTGAGTATGTGCAGCACGCCACCCGCGCAGCCTTGACGAACCTGGAAAGCCGCCCCGCCCCGGCCGGCGAGATGACCGTGGTGCTGGGCCCGGGTTGGCCGGGCATCCTGTTGCACGAAGCCATCGGACATGGCCTGGAGGGCGACTTCAACCGCAAGGGCTCGAGCGCCTTCGCCGGCCGCATCGGGCAGCGCGTGGCGGTCAAGGGTGTGACGGTGCTGGACGACGGCACCCTCCCCGACCGCCGCGGCTCGCTCAACGTGGACGACGAAGGGCATGCCTCACAGCGCACCGTGCTGATTGAAGACGGCATCCTGCGCGGCTACATCCAAGACTCAATGAATGCGCGCCTGATGAAGGTGCGGCCCACGGGCAATGGGCGGCGCGAAAGCTATGCGCATGTGCCGATGCCGCGCATGACCAACACCTACATGCTGGCCGGTGACAAGGCGCCTGAGGAAATCCTGCTCAGCATCAAGAAGGGGCTGTACGCGACCAATTTCGGCGGTGGTCAAGTCGACATCACCAGCGGCAAGTTCGTATTCAGCGCCAGCGAAGCCTTCTGGGTGGAAAACGGAAAGATTCAGTACCCCGTGAAAGGCGCCACCATCATCGGCAACGGGCCCGATGCGCTGACCCGCGTGAAGATGATCGGCAACGACCTGCAGCTTGACACTGGCGTGGGCACCTGCGGCAAAGAGGGGCAAAGCGTGCCGGTGGGCGTGGGCCAGCCCACCTTGCGCATCGACGGCTTGACCGTGGGCGGCACGGCCTGAGGCCAGACTCCCTCGGCGCTACTGCGGTATCGGCTTGGGCTAACGATCGCCTCCTTGTTTGCCGCATAAGGCCTTTACATGGGCTTTGGAATCGCCTTTTTCGTCTTGTTCGGCCTGCCGCCCTGATGATCGCAGGCTTTGGCGCCCAGTACGCCATGCAGCGCGCTGAGCACTGGATGGCCTTCATGAACCACCTGTACAACCCGCCGGGCAAGCACCCCTTCCCGATGACCCCCCCGGTGAGCGCCGACTGAAGTTACCGCTGGCGGGCCCTTCAGCGCAGCGCACGCCTGCGCGTGTTAGCATTTAGCCATGCGCTTCGCACCGTTTTTCTTTGCTTACTTTCGGTTCTCGCACCGCCCGGCGGTTGGAGAGGCCCTCGCGTAAGCAGCACGAACGCAAGCCAAGCCCCCAAAAAACCGCCGGACCCCCGGCGGTTTTTTTTCGCCCCCTTGCCCTTTTCCACATCCGCACAGCGCAGACCCCGAGGAGCCTAACGCATGAATGCCAAAACCACCCAAGCCTCCCCCGACAGCTGGGTCAGCCCGCCCGATCGAACCAGCCAGACCGACGACCAGAGGATCCAAGACGTGATGCCGCTGCCGCCCCCTGAACACCTGATCCGATTCTTCCCGGTGCGCAATACGCCCATTGAGGGGCTGATCAGCCACACCCGCCACACCGTCAGCAACATCCTGCATGGGCGAGACGACCGCTTGCTGATAATCATGGGGCCCTGCTCCATCCACGACCCGGCCGCGGCGGTGGACTACGCGCGTAAATTGCGCGAGCAGCGTGAAGCCTACAAGGACACCCTGGAAGTCGTGATGCGGGTGTACTTTGAAAAGCCCCGCACCACCGTCGGCTGGAAGGGACTGATCAACGATCCCTACCTGGATGAAAGCTACCGCATCGATGAGGGCCTGCGCATGGCGCGGCAACTGCTGCTGGAAATCAACCGTCTCGGGCTTCCTGCGGCCAGCGAATTCCTGGATGTGATTTCGCCGCAGTACATCGGCGACCTGATTTCCTGGGGCGCCATCGGCGCACGCACCACCGAAAGCCAGGTGCACCGGGAACTGGCCAGCGGCATCAGCGCGCCCATCGGCTTCAAGAACGGCACCGACGGCAATATCAAGATCGCGCTGGATGCCATCCAAGCCGCGTCGCGCCCCCACCACTTTTTGTCGGTGCACAAGAACGGCCAAGTGGCGATTGTGGAGACCAAGGGCAACCGGGACTGCCATGTCATCCTGCGGGGCGGCAAGGCCCCCAACTACGACGAGGCCAGCGTGGCTGCTGCCTGCAAACAGCTTGAAGCGGCCAAGCTGCCGACCTCCTTGATGGTGGATCTCAGCCACGCCAACTGCTCCAAGCAGCATGAAAGGCAAGTGGATGTGGCGCGGAATGTGGCGGCGCAGATGAGCGGCGGCAGCCGCTCCATCTTCGGCGTGATGGTGGAAAGCCATCTCAAGGCAGGCGCCCAGAAGTTCACCCCAGGCAAAGACCAGCCCAATGCGCTGGCCTACGGACAAAGCATCACCGACGCCTGTATTGGGTGGGCGCAATCACTTCAAGTCTTGGGCATCCTGAGCCGAGCGGTGCAGATGCGTCGCCAAGCCTGATGGTCCACCCGCTGGACTTTTCGATCCTGCCCCTGCCGGCCCACGTGCTGGCCAATCTGCGGCAGATGGGCTACGCCTCGATGACCCCCATCCAGGCGGCCAGCCTGCCCTTGGCACTGGCCGGCAAAGACCTGATCGCACAGGCCCAAACCGGCAGCGGCAAAACCGCTGCCTTCAGCCTGCCGCTGCTGGCCAACCTGAACCCACGGCGCTTGGCGGTGCAGGCCCTGGTGTTGTGCCCCAGCCGCGAATTGGCCGACCAGGTTACCCAGGAAGTTCGGCGCCTGGCGCGGGCCGAAGACAACATCAAGGTGCTGACCCTAAGCGGCGGCGCCACCATGCGGCCGCAGTTGGCCAGCCTGGAGCATGGCGCGCACATCGCTGTGGGCACGCCCGGCCGCATCCTGGACCACCTTGAGCGCGGCAGCTTGGCCCTGGGCGCGGTGAATACCTGGGTGCTCGATGAGGCCGACCGCATGCTGGATATGGGATTTGCAGACGACATCGCGGCCGTGGCCCGCCACCTGCCGCCACCAGCCAAGCGGCAAACACTGCTGTTTTCAGCCACCTACCCGCCGAATGTGGCGCAACTGGCCGCGCGCTATCAGCGCGAACCGGTGATGGTGGTCCTGGCAGAGCAGCACAGCCAACAGCAGATCGAGCAGCGTTTCTACGAAGTGGCAGAAGACCAGCGCTTGCACACCGTGGGCCTGGCGCTCAACCATTTTCGACCGGACAGCACCCTGGCCTTTTGCAACACCAAACAGCAGTGCCGCGACCTGGTGGCGGTGCTGCAGGCGCAGGGCCTTGTGGCGCTGGCGCTGCACGGCGACTTGGAACAGCGCGAACGTGACCAGGTGCTGGTGCGCTTTGCGCAGCGCAGTTGTTCGGTGCTGGTGGCCACTGACGTGGCCGCCCGCGGCCTGGACATCGCCAAGCTGGAGGCGGTGATCAATGTGGACGTTTCACCCGAGGCGGAGGTGCATGTGCACCGCTCGGGGCGCACCGGGCGCGCCGGCGAGCAGGGCCTGGTAATCAACCTGGCCAGCCTGGACGACATGGGCCGGGTGGGGCGCATTGAGCAGCAGATGGGCCGAGAAAGCCGCTGGTACCCAGTGGCAGACTTGATCGACCGAAGTCATGGCCAGCCCTTGCAGCCAACCATGGTAAGCCTGCAGATTCTGGGTGGGCGCAAGGAGAAGATTCGACGCGGTGATGTGCTGGGGGCCCTGACCAAAGACATTGGGTTGCAGGGCGGCGACATCGGTCGCATCGACCTCAACGACTTTTCGACCTATGTGGCGGTGCGCGCGGAGGTGGCCGAGCAAGCGCTGCGAGGGCTGAATGCGGGTAAGGTCAAGGGCCGCTCTGTAAAGGTGCGACGGCTGTAAGGTGCTCAGGCCAGCCGCTCGGGCATCAGGCTACTCGCGGGCCAGCCGCTCGGGCATCAGGCTACTCGCGGGCCAGCCGCTCGGGCATCAGGCTACTCGCGGGCCAGCCGCTCGCTTTGCCAATACACATCGTCGCCGCCCAGCCCATCGAGGTTGGCTCGGTTGAGCACCCGGGCCAGCACGAACATCAGGTCGCTCAAGCGGTTGAGGAACTGGCGTGGGGCCGCGCGCACGCTGGGGTCTTGAGAACTGAGCAGCACCACCGAACGCTCAGCGCGGCGGGCCACGGTGCGACACACATGGGCCAAGGCTGCGCTGCGGGTGCCGGCGGGCAAGATGAACTCTTTCAAGCGCGGCAACTGGGCATTGTGGTGCTCCAGGGCTTCGTCCAGGCGCAACAAGGCCGTGTCCTTGAGCAGCTCGAATCCCGGTATCGACAGTTCGCCCCCGAGATTGAAGAGTTCGTGCTGGACCACAACCAGGAGTTCGCGCACCTCACTGGGCAGCACTTCGGCCAACAGCACCCCGATGTGGGAGTTGAGCTCATCAACATCACCCATGGCTTGAACCCGCAGGTGATGCTTGGGCACTCGAGTGCCATCGCCCAGTCCCGTGGTACCGTCGTCGCCGGTTCGGGTGGTAATTTGTGTCAGTCGGTTGGCCATGGCAATATGCTACCTTGAAGCTTTTAATCCCCAGCCCGGCGCATGCCGCCGCTCCTGCCGGCATCTGGGTTCGGCCGGAGGCTCAAAACACGGGACACTGCGAGCCCTGTATGCACCATGAATGCACCACTTGACCCTACCCAATGGCCTATCTTGACGCCGCGCCCGGTACCGGCGGCCATGATCGAGGCCCTGCAGACGGCCTTAGGCCCGCGCTGCTCCACCGCACGGGCGGTGCGGGAACAGCATGGCCGCGATGAGTCCCCTTTTGATGTGCCACCGCCCGAAGCGGTCGTCTACTGCGAAAGCACCGAAGAGGTGTCGCAAGTCGTAGCTCTGGCAGCCCAGCGCGGCGTGCCGGTGATTCCCTTTGGTGCCGGCTCGTCCCTGGAAGGCCATCTCTTGGCGGTGCAGGGTGGTGTTTCGATCGACCTCTCGCGCATGAACCGCGTGCTGCGTATTGATGCACAAGACCAAACAGTCACGGTACAGGCCGGCGTGACGCGGATGCAGCTCAACCGAGAGCTCAAAGACACGGGCCTTTTCTTTCCCATCGACCCAGGTGCCGACGCCACCTTGGGCGGCATGGCGGCCACACGCGCCAGCGGCACCAACGCGGTGCGCTACGGCACCATGCGTGAAAACGTCTTGGGCCTGACCGTGGTCACCGCCGATGGATCGGTGATCAAGACCGGCACGCGGGCCCGCAAAAGCAGCGCCGGCTACGACCTCACGCGGCTGTTCGTGGGCAGCGAGGGCACGCTGGGCGTGATGTGCGAGATCACGCTCAAGCTCTACCCCGTACCCGAGTCGATCACTGCAGCGGTGTGTTCCTTCCCCAGCGTGGACGCCGCCGTACAGACCACCATCCAAGTCATCCAGCTCGGCGTGCCGATTGCGCGGGTGGAGCTGCTCGATGTGAACTCGGTGCGCGCGGTCAATGCACACGACAAGCTAGGGCTTAAAGAGTCGCCCATGCTGCTCATGGAGTTCCACGGCAGCCCGGCCAGCACAACCGAGCAAGCGCAGACGGTGCAAGAGATCGCCCACGACTTTGGTGGTCAAGCCTTCGAATGGGCCAGCACCCCCGAGGAGCGCACCCGGTTATGGACGGCACGCCACCATGCGTACTTCGCCGCTTTGCAGACGAAACCGGGCTGCCGCAGCGTGACCACCGACACCTGTGTGCCGATCTCACGCCTGGCCGAGTGCATCAACGAAACCGTGGCCGAGGCTGACGCCTCGGGCCTGCCTTACTTCATCGTAGGGCATGTGGGCGACGGCAACTTCCATGTGGGCTACCTGATCGACCCCGGCCAGCCTCAGGAGCGCGAGACGGCTGAGCGCCTAAATGCGCAATTGGTGGCGCGCGCGCTACGGCTGGAAGGCACCTGCACTGGCGAACACGGGATCGGCCTACACAAGCAGGGCTTCTTGCTCGACGAAGCTGGTGAAGGCGCGCTGTCGTTGATGCGCTCGATCAAGCGCGCGCTGGACCCACATAATGTGATGAACCCGGGCAAGATCTTCCAGCTTTGAGCGCAGGCGCCGGGACGTTCCCAGCCGCCTTCGCCGCAGCCGCCTTCGCCGCAGCCGCCTTCGCTACACCGCCACCAGGTAGTCTGGCGAGCACAACACCAGGTGCACCGCCGCCAGCACGCGGGCGCGCTGTTGGGCCGGGGTTTGCGCCGGCATCGATTGCACCGCTTGCGTGATCAGCTCGCGTGCCGCGCCTGACAGCGCGCCGGCGGCCAACAGCAGGTCGATATGCGCGACCAAGGCCTGCGCGTCACCGGCCAACGGCAGTTCACGCGCATAGTCGGCCCTTACATCAGCTATGCCGGCGCCTACAAACTGCTGGGCAAAGTTCACCCAGGCCACCACCGATGACTCGTGCACCAGTTGAAACTCCGGGGCTTGCAGGCCGCGCGCGGCCAGCGCCGAGTTCGGTGGGAGGTAGCCGGGGCGAAAGAAGTTGAAAACCGAAGGTGCGCGCAGCGGGCTTTGGCCCAAGCGCGTGGCGGCATCGCCGGTGATCCCGATGGCCCACTTGCGGTTGTTCGAGGTGGCCCCAAAGGTGCGCGCCCACTGCACAAAGCGCTCAACGGGCTCGCGCAGCCGCCCGGCCTCCCGCTCCTGCGGTGAGGGGTCGCGTCGGGCCTCCTCGTCCAAGAGAACCGCCCGCACCACCGCGCCCAGGTCGCCCCGCACGCCTTGGCCGTTGTCGGCGAACGCTTGCGCCACACGGCGCACATAGGCGGGGCTGGGGTTGCTCGTGACCAGGCGCTGTATCAGCTGCCGGCCGATGAAGGGCCCCACATTGCGGTGGGCCGCGATCACATCCAGCGCCTGCTCCAAGGCCTGAGGGCCTGGTGTGCCGGCTGCAATCGTGTGGCCCAAAAAGCGTTTCTCACCGGGCTCGTGCTGTGCACGGTTGAAGACCATCGGGCGGCTGGCCCAGTCCTGGCGGTTGCGATCAAACCGGTCCAGGTTCCAGCCGGTGAATACGCGCGCAAGGCCGGCCACTGTGGACTGGTCATAGGTTTCGATCGGGCGGCCACGCCAGTCGGTGCGCGGTCGGCCATCCGGGCGCAGTTCCAGCAAACCGATGGAAAACAGCTGCAACACCTCGCGCGCATAGTTCTCGTCGGGCATGCGACCGGTGGCCGGATCGGCCTTTCGGTTGCCGCGCATGTTCAGGTACACGCCCATGGCCGGCGACAAGGTGACCGCGCCCAACAGATCACGGTAGCGGCCGAAAGCATGGGCCTCCAGCAGGTCCATGTGGTGCGCCGCCACAAAGGGGCGCCAGGCCACGGGCAAGCCGGGAATGGACACCACGAAGATTTCAGACAACGCCCACGTGACCCGCTGGCGCAGGGCATCGGGGGAGTCGATCAGCTTGCGCCACAGGGTGTTTTCGGTGCCCTGTACGGTGTTGCGGAAGCGCTCGTGCGCATAGTCGTTCTCGTGCAGCCAGGCCACGTGGCCTTGCGTGGGCGGCATGGCGATCTGTTCGTCGATCCACTGCTCGGGGCCGATGGCCTGCACCCGGGCAATGGACTCGGGCGTGGCGCCAAAGGCGGCTTGGGCCAGAAAGCGTGAGGCCTGTTGTGGCGTGAGGCCGGCCGCGGCCTGCGCTGCAGCGGCATGGGCAGGCGTTGAAATGGGGGCATCGGGTGCTGTGGCGCAACCGGCCAAGGCCAGTGCGCCAGCTGTTGCTCCGGCGCGTGCACCAGGCCATACGCCGAGCGGCGCGTCGGGTGGCGCGTCGGGTGACGCATCAGATCGCGCGCAGGGCAGTGCCCCCAACGACAGGGCCTGGCTGGCCTGCGCAGCGCCACCCCGCGGAGTGGCCGGCCCTGCTTGCCCCTGATCGGGCCGAGAGGCCATCACACCCGCCGCATCAGACCCAAGTCGCGCACGCTGTAGTTGCCGATGTTGGGCACCACCAAGGGCAAGTCGCTGGCATTTACGCCCATCCAGGTGGCCAAGGTGGCGGCCAGTTGGTCCACGCCGGTGGTGGGCAACAGGCGGCCTTGGCCTACATCGTCGGGGCCGTTGACGGCCACATCGGGATAGCGGCCATAGAAGCGCCCCCCTTGTACGGCCCCCCCCATGATGAAGTGATGGCTACCCCAACCGTGGTCACTGCCGTCGCCATTAGATGTCAGCGTTCGACCGAAATCGCTGGCGGTGAAGGTGGTGACCTGCTGGGCCACGCCAAGTTCACCCATGGCCGCGTGGAAGGACTTGAGCGACTCGCCCAATTGAGACTTCAGTCCAGGATGCTGAGTCAAGAGGTAGTCATGAAGGTCGAAGCCACCCAGGGACACGAAGAAAACCTGTCGCTTGACGGATAGCTGGTTCCGCGAGGAAATCATGCGTGCCACCATCTGGAGTTGCTGCGACAGCGTTCCAGCTGGGAATACCGTCTGCAACTGCGGAAGGCCTGCCAAGGCAGAAGACAAGGCTACCTGTGCATCCAGGGCGCGAGAAGTGATGCGCGCGTACTCCGATCTCATCAAATGCGTATGGGGCGCTGTCACCAACTCACGCAAGGCCGTGCTGCACGCTTGAGAGCCGAACAGCGGGGCTCCCAGTCCCCGCATGGCCACCGCACCCGTCGTGCTGACCTGGTACTGCACCGCTTCACGTCCGCTCATGAATACCGCGTTACCACTGGCGTTCACGCAAGTAAAAGTGGTGCGCCCATTGCTCGACAGGAACAAGTCTCCAATGCGACCACCCCAACCCGACGTAGCCCCCTCGGGTTTTGAGCTCTGCCAAACCGACTGCTGGTCGTTGTGCGAAAAAAGCTTGGGCGGCAGCGGTACGTTAGCCGCAGTGTATTGAGCCTTGGTGGTGGGCTGCACGAGGGTACCGATGTTAAAAATCAAACCCAACTCGCCCTTGTTGAAAATGGGCATCAAGCCGCTGAGCTCTGGCGCTAACGCAACCTGGCGGCCTGGCGCCATGCCGTTGACGCTGGAGGCCAGTCCCTCGCCCGTTCCAATGGGCAAGGCGTTTGGGGTCAGGGCAGAGCGCTGCAGCGTGATGCCAGATCTGACACGTTGATAGTTGGCGTGGTTGATGTCATCAAAAGGCACGATGGTGTTGTAGTGGTCATTGCCCCCATACAGGAACACACACACCAAGGCCTTGTAGTCGCTGGCGGTGCTGGACTGCGCAGCAGCCTCGCTCATGGCCGCCAAGTTCAAGGCCCAAGGTGCGGCGGCACCGGCCAAACCCAGTTGGCCCATCCGTTGAACAAAGGCGCGTCGCGTGCTGCGGTTGAAATCGTTCATGGCTGGGCTTTCAGACTTGAACCAGGTACTCGGGCGTGGCCAAGACCAGCAGCACCGCGGCGTACACGCGGTTGAGCCGGTTGGCATCGGTGGTGGCGGGCATGGCGGCCACCGCTTGCGTGATCAGGCTCTGGGTGTTGGCCGAAAGGCCCCCCGGCGCCAACAGCCTGGCCACGCGCTGCACCAGGGCAGCAGGGTCGCCGGCCAGGGCCACCTCGGCGGTGTAAGCCGGCCGTGTCTCGCCCACGCCGGAGGCCACAAAGGTCTGCGCGAAGTTCACCCAACCCACGACAGTGGACTCGTCAGCGATGTCGAACTCGGGGGCGGTGATGCCTTGACGGCCCAGTTCGGTGTTCGGCGGGACATAGCCGGGACGGAAGAAGTTGAACACCGAGGGCGAGCGCATCGGGCTTTGGCCCAGGCGCGTAACCGGATCAGCCGTGTTGCCGATGTTCCACAGATCGGTGGGTGAGCCTAGGCTAAAGGTACGTGCCCACTGGATGAAACGGGCGATGGGTTCCTGCAGACGGCCACGCGTGGTATCGGCCGGGCTGGGGTCGCGCCGGGCCTCGTCGTCCAGCAGGATGGCCTTGATGACCGCTTTGAAGTCCCCGCGCTGTCCCTGGCCGTTATCGTTGAAGGCGGAGGCCACGCGTGCGATGTAGCTGGGCGTCGGTGCACTGGTGACGAAGCGCTGGATCAGCTGGCGCGAGATGAAGGGCGCCACATTGGGGTGGCGTGACAGGGTGTCCAAGGTGGTTTGCAGGGCCTGTGCTGCCAGCACGCCGGCCGCAATTGGGGTGCCCAGAACAGTCTTAGCATCGGTGTCGTAGCGTGCAGGCAGGTTGACCATGGGGCGACGGGTGTAGCCGGCTTCGGTGCGGTTGGACCCGTCGAGGTCCCAGCCGGTGAACACCCGCGCCAGCTGGCTGATGGTCTGCACGTTGTAGGTCTCCTGGGCTTTGCCGCCCTTGAGCGTGCCGTCAAGCTCCAACTCGACCAAGCCGATCGAAAACAACTGCATCACTTCGCGGGCGTAGTTCTCATCAGGCACTCGGCCGGTGGCCGCATTGGCCTTCTGGTTGCCGCGCGTGTTCAAGTACACGCCCATGGCCGGCGATAGCGTCACGTCCTGCAGGAGTTGCCGATAGTTGCCGAAGGCGTGGGACTCCAAGAGGTCCACATAGCCAGCGGCCAGGAATCCGCGCCAGGACACCGGCAGGCCGACGATGGACACCACGAAGATCTCCGACAAGGCCAGCGTCATGCGCTGGCGCAGCCCATCAGGCGAGGAGATCAACTTGCGCCACAAGCTGTTTTCAAAGCCAGTGAAGTTGTCGACGTTGGCCACCACCTGGTAGCCCTTGCTGTCCATCCAGTCCCAGTTCGACAGGCTGCGCGGCATCGCGAACTGTTCGTCAATCCAGGCCGAGTAGCCCAAGGCCTGCACCCTGGCGATCTGGCCGTCGGTAGCCGCGAAAGCCGCCTGGATGAGAAAGCGCGCAGCGCGCTCGGCGGTGATGGCCTCACCCGTGGGCGGCCCCACGGCCGAAGGGGTGCTGGTGATCGGCGCTGCGGAGCCGCCACCGCCACAGGCCGCCAGCGAGGCGGCTGCGATCGCGGCCAGGGCGGCTGATCCCACGCCCGCTCCAATACTGCTCTCGGCCTGCGGCTGCTGTTGATCTGTCCCCTGAAGAGGTGCCTGCGATGCACGCGCAGAGTCTGCAAGGTCCATGGTCCCTCCAACAGCTAGGCCTGATTGACAAGCTAGGGCGGAATAGGTTAACACCGCCGCCTCAAAATGTAAAACCCGTCGGGCCTCAAGCTGCGCAGAAAGTCACGATGGGGTCTACGGCTCAGGCCTCGGGCAGCCCCAGGCGCTGCAGCAAGCCGTTGAGCTCTTCGAGCGAGCCGAAGCCGATCGACACCTCACCCGCTTCGCCACGCGGGGTGCGGCGCAAGACGCGAACCTCCACGGGTGCCGCCAGTCGGTCGGCCAGGGCCTCCTCGATGCGGCCAAGGTCTCGGTTACGGCCTTGCGCGGTGGCCTGTCGGCTGGCCGTTGCAGCGGCCGTTTTTTCAGGCTTGAGGGCGCGCGCAGCCAAACGCTCGGCCTCGCGCACCGACAGCTTCTTGGCGACCACCTCTTGGGCCACCAGCACCTGACGCCCACCGTCCAGCGGCAGCAGGGCGCGGGCATGGCCCATGTCGAGGTCGCCGGCCATCAGCATCTGTTGCACCTGCTGGGACAAGTGCAGCAGGCGCAGCAGGTTGGTGGCTGCGCTGCGTGAGCGGCCCACGGCCTGAGCCGCTTGTTCGTGGGTAAAGCCGAACTCCTGGACCAGACGCTGCAGACCCCGGGCCTCTTCCAGCGGGTTGAGGTCTTCCCGCTGCATGTTTTCCACCAGGGCCATGATGGCCGCCTGCTGGTCATCCACCTCGCGCACCAGCACCGGGACCTCGTCGAGACCGGCCAGTTGCGAGGCCCGGAAACGGCGTTCGCCGGCGATGATCTCGTAGCCGCTTTCGCCGATCGGCCGCACCAGCAGCGGCTGCAGGACCCCTTGGGTGCGGATGCTCTCGGCCAACTCGTAGAGCGATCCTTCGTCCATCACCCGCCGGGGTTGGTACTGACCGGCTCGCAACTGCCCGATGGGCAGAGCGCGCAGCGCGCGCGCGGTGGCCTCATCGGCGTCGACGCTGCGGATGGGGCCCAGCAGGGCCTCGAGCCCCAAGCCGAGGCCTTTCTTCTTGGTTGCCATGTGGTGCGGGTAAATCTGATACGGGTAAAGCAGGGTTCCGGCCAGATTGTGCCGTCATGGCCCTTTCGCAGGGGTGCCGTATCCTTGGGGGTTTGCACGGCTGTCGAGTGCCGCTGGCTGCTTGCGCTTGAGGCCGGCTTTCCTCTTCAGCCGCCTCTTGCCGCTCTCATTTCAGAACACAGGACACCCCGCGATGAGCCGACGCCACACCGTATTCGTCGACGGCCAGGAAGGCACGACCGGGTTGCGCATCCACGAATACCTGGCCGTGCGTTCGGACCTTGAGGTGCTGCGGATTGATCCAGAAAAGCGCAAGGACCCCGCCGAGCGGGCCCAGCTGCTCGATGCGGCCGATGTGGCGTTCTTGTGCCTGCCCGATGCAGCGTCCCGCGAAGCCGCTGCGTTGGTGCGCAACCCGGATACCTGCCTGATCGATGCGAGCACCGCTTTTCGCACCGACCCGGCTTGGGTCTTCGGCCTGCCCGAGTTACAGGCTGGCCAGCGCCAGGCCATACGCGCGTCCAAGCGCATTGCCAACCCAGGCTGCCATGCATCGGCCTTCATCTTGCTGATGCGGCCCTTGGTGGACGCCGGCCTGCTGCAGCCCGAGCAGGCCATCAGCGCCACCTCCATCACCGGCTACTCGGGCGGCGGCAAGAAAATGATCGAGGCTTATGAAGCCGCCGCATTGCCCGGTGGCGACCCGCTGCTAAGCTCGCCCCGCCCGTATGGGCTGACACTTGCACATAAGCACATACTGGAGATGATGGCCCACACGGGCCTGCGCCGCGCGCCGTTGTTCATACCGATCGTGAGCAACTTTTACAAGGGGCTATCCGTGAGCGTGCCGCTGCACCTGTCAATGCTGGCGCCGGGTGTAACAGGTGCCCAACTGCACGACGCGCTGGTGCAGCACTACGCGGGCGAGCGCTTCATCCGCGTGATGCCGCTGTCCGACCCCGACACCTTGGCCACCGGTTTCTTTGATGTGCAGGCCTGCAACGACACCAACCGGGTGGACCTGTTTGTCTTCGCCAATGCAGAGCAGGCCCTACTGATGGCCCGCTTGGACAACCTGGGCAAGGGCGCTAGCGGTGCGGCTGTGCAAGCGATGAATGTGCACCTGGGCTGCGAGGAGTCGCTGGGGCTGTAGGCCCAGGTGCCAGGGGCTTGGCGCCCAGCGCCGGGGCAGGTGCAAGGGCGCCAGCAACGCAGCGCCGCAACGGCCCGGCGCTCGGCTCAGCGCATCGTACCGATGCGCTCCGCCATTTCCTGCGCAAAGGCGATGTAGGCCTGCGCCCCGCGCGAAGACGGGTCGAACACCACGCCGGCTTGGCCATAGCTCGGGGCCTCGGCCAGGCGCACATTGCGCGGAATGACGGTGTTGAACACCTTGTTCTTGAAGTGCGCCTTGAGCTGCTCGCTGACCTGCTGCTGCAAGGTGATACGCGGGTCGAACATCACCCGAAGCAAGCCGATGATCTGCAGGTCGCGGTTGAGGTTGGCGTGCACCTGCTTGATGGTGTTGACCAGGTCGGTCAGGCCTTCCAGCGCGAAGTATTCGCACTGCATGGGCACGATGACCCCATGCGCACTGCACAGGCCGTTGAGGGTCAGCAGGCTCAGGGACGGCGGACAGTCGATGAGCACGAAGTCGTAGTCGGCCGCCACGGTGGCCAGGGCTTGGCGCAGCCGGGTGTTGCGGTGTTCCAGGCCCACCAGCTCTACCTCGGCCCCGGCCAACTCGCGGTTGGCGGCCAACACGTCATAGCCGCCTTGCTCGCTGCGCCGGCGGGCTTCGGCGATGCCGGCCTGTTCCAAGAGCACGTCGTAGACGCTGAGCTCCAGGGTGCGCTTGTCCACGCCCGAGCCCGTGCTGGCATTGCCTTGAGGGTCGAGGTCGACCACCAGCACACGCTGGCCGATGCGGGCCAGGCCAGCGGCCAGGTTCACTGTGGTGGTGGTTTTGCCGACGCCGCCTTTTTGGTTGGCGATGCAAAAGATGCGGGGCATGGTCTTGGGTGTGCGCTGCAAAAGAGAGGGCTGCGCCGGGCACGCCGGTTCAACACGCAAGGCTAACAGAGGACGGGCGCGCGCCGGCCTGCGGGGTGCAGGCCTCAGCGGAAATCTCGGGAAGCAGTGGCACGGGCCAGTTCCCCCAACCAGGGTGAGACATCCAAGAGGCGCCGGGCCACCAGGTGCTGCACGCCATTTCGGTTCTGCCATTGGCCCACCACCGCCAAGAGGCGGGCCTGCAGCACCACCAAACGCTGTTGCTCCCGGATGTGGCGCCAGACGATCACATTCACACAGCCGGTTTCATCTTCCAAGGTGATGAAGGTGGTGCCCTTGGCCGTGACAGGCTGCTGGCGCATGGTGACCAGACCACAGGCCCAGGCCCGCCGACCATCGGGCCATTGCTGCAGGGCTTGGGCACTGTGCCAGCCCCGTTGCTGCAGGCGCGGGCGCATCAGGGCCAAAGGGTGGCGGCGCAGGCTCAAGCCGGTGCTGGCGTAATCCAAGGTGATGGCTTGGCCTTCGGGCGCGGCGGGCAGCTCGGGGGCAGCGGCTTCAGGCGCCGAGTTGTGCTCGAAGAGGTCAGCCGTGACCGCTGCACTGTGGGCCGGCCGCTGCACGCCGCTGGCCTGCCACAGTTGTTGCCGCCGATGGCCCGCCAACTCCTGCAGCGCATCTGCCCGGGCCAGCCGCTGAAGGTCGGCCGCCGACAGGCCGGCCCGCCGCGCGAGGTCCTGCACATCGACAAACAGGGCCTGGGTGCGCGCCTGCACCAAGGCCTGCGCCACTGTCTGCGGCAACCCACTGACCAGCCGCAAACCCAAGCGCACCGCCGGGCGCGCGCCGGGGCTTTCACGGACAGGCTCCAGCGTGCAATCCCAATGGCTGTGCTGCACCTCCGCTGGCCGCACCTGCACCCCGTGGCGACGGGCGTCTTGCACCAGCTGCGAAGGGCCGTAAAAGCCCATGGGCTGCGAATTGAGCAGCGCGGCCAAGAAGGCCTCGGGTTCGTGGCACTTCATCCAGGCGCTCACATAGGACAGCAGCGCGAAGCTGTAGGCATGGCTTTCCGGGAAGCCATATTCGCCAAAGCCTTCAATCTGGGCAAAGATGCCCTGGGCGAAATCCACTGGGTAGCCACGCTGCACCATGCCCTGCACGATGCGGTCGTGAAAGACGTGCAACTCGCCCTTCTTGCGCCAGGCGGCCATGGAGCGTCGCAGGCCGTCAGCTTCGCCCGGCGTGAAGCCCGCAGCGATGACGCAGATCTGCATCACCTGCTCCTGAAAGATGGGCACGCCCAAGGTACGGCCCAGGGCTGCATCCAAAGCCGGGTAGGGCGAAGGCGGCAGCGTGCCTTGCTCGCGCAGCGCACGGCGCTCCAAATACGGGTGCACCATGCCGCCTTGAATGGGGCCGGGGCGCACGATGGCCACCTGCACCACGAAATCGTAGAAGGTGCGCGGCTTCAGGCGCGGCAACATGCTTTGCTGTGCGCGGCTTTCAATCTGAAACACGCCCACGGTGTCGGCGCGGGTGGCCATAGCGAAGGTGGCCGGATCTTCACGTGGGATGTCCTGCACACGCCAGGGCTGTGACGCCTCAGCGCGGCGGCGGCGGGGCTGGCTGGTGGGCCAGCCGTGCCACTGCGTCATCAACGCCAGGGTCTTGCGAATGACGGTGAGCATGCCCAGGGCCAGCACATCCACCTTGAGCAGGCCCAAAGACTCGAGGTCGTCCTTGTCCCATTGGATGACGCGCCGCCCGGGCATGCTGGCCGGCTCAATGGGCACCAGGGCGGACAGGCGATCGGCTGCGATCACAAAGCCACCGGTGTGCTGTGACAAGTGCCGCGGAAAGCGGTGCAGCGTCTGCACAAGCTGCAGCCAGCGCTGCAGCGGCGGCGCCTGGGCGTCCAAGCCCAGTTCATCCAAGCTGCGCTGCAAGCGCTGCGGGTCATCAAAGCCATGGACCGAGCGGGCCAGCTTGTCGATGACGGCTGCGTCCTGCCCCAGAGCGAAGCCCACATCGCGCACGGCGCTGCGGGTTCGGTAGGCAGTAACGGCCGCTGCCAAAGCGCAGCGACGCGGGCCGTACTTGGCATAGAGGTACTGGATGACTTCTTCGCGCCGCTCGTGTTCGAAGTCCACATCAATATCCGGCGGCTCGGCGCGCTCGCGCGAGATGAAGCGCTCGAACAGCAGCGTGGTTTGGGTAGGGTCAACTTCGGTGATACCCAGGCACCAACACACCGCCGAATTAGCGGCCGAGCCACGACCCTGGCACAGGATGCCGCGGCTGCGCGCAAAGCGCACCAGATCGTGCACGGTCAGGAAGAAGGGCTCGTAGCGCAAGGCTTCGATGAGCTCGAACTCCCGCTCGAGCTGGGCCTGCACGGCGTCGGGCACGCCATCGGGATGGCGTTGGCAGGCTCCCTCAGCGGTGAGCGCGCGCAAGTGCTCGATGGGGCTGCGCCCTTCGGGCACCAGTTCGGCGGGGTATTCGTAACGCAGTTCATCCAGCTTGAAGGTGCAACGCCGGGCGATGTCCACCGAGGCCTGCAGCCACTCGGGGCGGTAGAGCTGGGCCAGTTGCAGGCGCGAGCGCAAGTGTTGCTCGGCGTTGCTGGCCAAGGCGGTGCCGCACGCCGACAAAGAGCGGCGCAGGCGGATGGCGGTGAGCGTGTCCTGCACCGGCTTGCGTGAGCGGCGGTGCATGAGCACATCGCCCGTGGCCGCGATGGGCAGCAGCAGGCCTTGTGCCTGCAGGGCCTGCACCGCGGTCTGTACGGCTTGCAGCAGCTGAGCATCGTCGGCCCACAACAGGCGTTGCACCGCCACTGCCGCACGGGGGCCGAAGGCCTGTGCGCACCACTGGGCCTGGGCCTGCAAGGCTGCCAGGCTGTCGCTGCGCCGCGGGATGAGCAACACGGTGCAGCTGTCCAGCGCCTGGTGCTCCAGCAGGTCTTGTGGCCAAGCACAGTACAGCCCTTTGGGCGCGCGGGCGCGGGCCTGGGTGATGAGTTCGCACAGCTGCCCCCAGCCGCGGCGGTTGTGTGCCAAGACCACCACACGCAGGCCCTGCTCCAGGCCCGAGGGTGGGGCCTCACCAGGGTCCACGTCCAGGTGGGTGCCCAGCAAAAGCCGTGTGCCCGACGGGCCTTGGCGCTTGAGCTCTTCATGCGCCCGCACCACGCCGGCCACCGAGCACTCGTCGGTCAGGGCCAAGGCCTCATAGCCCAGTTCCGCCGCACGGGCCAGCAGCTCCTCGGGGTGCGAGGCCCCGGTGAGAAAGCTGAAATTGCTGCGGCAGTGCAGCTCGGCGTACGCAGGCAACATACTGTGTTTTTATACAGCAAATTTCAGCCCCATCCCCCCTCGAGGCAAGCCACGGGAGGAGCCGTCCTCCGTAAAAATGCGGTGTGGAGGGTTCGGGCTCCACACGTCAGCAGCTGAGCACCGCGCCGCGCCCGTGCAGCCCGCCCGCCGAACCCCACCGGAAAGCCCCGGCATGCCACACCCCCACACCTGGTCCGCCTTGCGGGCCCGCCTGCAACACCCGCTGATCCAAGCCCCCATGGCCGGGGTGCAGGACAGCGTGCTGGCCGTGGCCGTATCCCAGGCCGGTGCGCTGGGCTCTTTGCCGGCTGCCCTGTTGAACGCAGCCTCGCTGGATCGTGAATTGCACATCCTGCAGCGAGAACTGGGGCCACGGGGCCTGCCCTACAACGTCAACTTCTTCTGCCACCAGCCCCCTGAACAAGACCCCGAACGCGAGGCGGCCTGGCACCGAGCCTTGGCGCCCTATCGCGAGCCCTGGGGCCTGGGTGCCGAGCCAGTCGCCCCGGCGCCGCAACGCCAGCCCTTCCAGGCAGCCCTGGCCGATGTGCTGGCCACCCACCGCCCGCCGGTGGTGAGCTTTCACTTTGGCCTGCCCAGCGCCGCCCTGCTGGACCGCGTCAAGGGCTTCGGGTCGCTGGTGATGAGTTCAGCCACCACCGTGGACGAAGCCCTGTGGCTGCAGGCCCACGGGGCCGACGTGGTGATTGCCCAAGGCCTGGAGGCCGGCGGCCACCGCGGGCACTTCCTGCGGGCCGATCACGACCTGGAAGGCCAAGCGCCCTTGAACCGCCTGCTCCCGGCCCTGAAGGCGGCGGTGTCCTTGCCCATCGTGGCCGCCGGGGGCTTGGGCCATGCCCCAGCGGTGGCCGCAGCTCTGCAGACCGGTGCAGCCGCGGTGCAGGTGGGCACGGCCTTTCTGTTGTGTGACGAGGCCAAGACCCCGGCTGTGCACCGGCAGGCCTTGGTCAGGGCAGCGGCCTCCGGTGCGGCCGAACTGGGCCCAGGGGCAACGGCCCTGACGCGGCTGTTCAGCGGCCGCCCGGCGCGCAGCCTGTTCAACCGGTTGATGCGCGAATTGGGCCCGATGTCGCCGCTGGCGCCGGCTTTCCCGCTGGCCGGCGGCGCCCTGGCCGTGCTGCGCGCCCGCGCCGAGGCACAGGGGCTGGATGATTTTTCATCGCTGTGGAGCGGCACGCGGCCCCAGGACTGCCGGGCTGTGTCGGCGGCCGCAGTGGTGGGGGCGCTGATGGGCGTGACTGACGCGGGGGGCTGACGCAGGGGGCTGACGTAGGGGGCTGGCGTAGGGGGCTGGCGTAGGGGGCTGGCGTAGGGGGATGGCGCAAGGGGCTTATGCAGGCAACGGAAGCGGGTAACGGAAACCGGCCTCAGTTGAACCAGCCGTGCAGAAACCACCCCAGCTCGGGG